>Ga0209679_1000853_pt1 | contig 11909 bp, 4 predicted proteins | sample WorMetHEROISLAND_4_FD_187408 | JGI IMG/M metagenome (GOLD analysis project Ga0209679, IMG submission 187408) | Marine gutless worms symbiont microbial communities from Max Planck institute for Marine Microbiology, Germany - Olavius sp. 2 HERON... ...
CGTCTCCTTTCTAGAGAACCCGACCGAATATCCGCACAAACCTTATATTGCCGGAAACTAGAGTCCATGCCGAAGATTTGCACCGCTGACAGTATGTGTCTATTTTCATTCATTTTCACGCAATTACTTTCCGAAGTCGCCCAATGTCAGGCAGCTAAACCGGCGCGAAAACAGAATATAGCACCAAATAGCCAGTCAGGGTCACTCAAGGTCACATATTTTAAGGTCAATGGAAAGGCGACAAGGGACTAAATAATATTATATAATAATGTTGGACTCATTTGCTAAGGTGCCGAAGACATAGCGTCCAAAATCCCTGAAAATCATAGCTATGCTGACGCCCTGTAAAAACCACCATGTTTTTAGGGGTAAAATCTGTAAAATAAGTAATGAATTTGTGAATATTTAGACAACCCAAACTACTGGCGAATCTAAATAAAAGCTTATTTGATGAGCTATATCAACCAACAAGCTTCACAACTGCTCGTTCAAATAAAAAATCTGAAAAACCCAATAAAACTCCCAAAACCCATGGGTTGGGCCTTTTTTTTAAAAATCCGGGTATTTCTGAACCCACCACAAATTCACTTTTGAGGCACCCAGCCTAGCCTGGAGTAACTCCAGTAAAGATCTGAGATTATACAAAAGTCAGAACTAATAATTTAATTTATGTAAGGAGGCTAACCTGATGGTATGCAGTTAGGATACGATGCATGGCTGCCACCTGTTCACTCTGAATTAATTTAATTATGAAATGATGATTATACGACATCAGTAATCGCGACCCTGGATGGCTGCAAGCAATCTTCTTCTCATGGTCCAGAGGACAGCTCTTTGTCAGAGAGTTCTGTGCACACAGTATACCACAACGTGACAAAAACTGACGAAACAACAACCAAAGACAAAAGCAGCATGTTTATATGTTTATATGCATACAATATGGTGATGATGATGGTATCTTTACACTTATCATACTACGTTATGCACAAAACTCACAGTAACCAAAAACTAGTCCAACTACTTTTTAGCACATAGTAGCGGCATTCATCTGCTGTGAAACTAACTAGTAACAGCAGTTAATTACTTTTTCCAACAAGCAGCAGCTAACTTCTTTAAAAAGTAACTATCTCAACTAGGGATGTTAAATTCGTTTTTTCTTCTTAAATTCGAACTTTGACAGCTAAAATTTGAATTAAATTTGAACTTCATTTATGTACTAGACTTTCAGTGGCAGTAAATAAGCCTTTATTTCTGCTCCGTTGTAGCCATGCCCAAGTGCCGCTGACGTTCTGATGCTGGCGCTGACGAGGCGAGACTGGTGCGCACTGTGCAGCTGCCGACAGTATGGCAGCGTCATGCCCATGGCACCAATTTAGTCATTAGATCAATGTATCCGAGGCTCAATGCACAGCGTTCTGGCTGAAAGACCATGTATGCTCAACCGACTGACCTAAAGTTGTACCAATGCTCTGCTTTTGCGTAACCCGACACCATCGCTGCCGCCATGTAAACCAGGGCAGCAACAGTCACTAGTCAAATGCACCCACCTACCCTCGCACTCAAATACATTATAAAATACACTCCAGTGTAGTGGCTGGGTATGGGAGGCAAAAGGCAGCACTGCATTAAATGACAGGCGAGTTCAGCTTGGATCGAACAAACAGATCACAGAACCCACAGCGCTTCCCACACCGAACGGTTTACCTGGTGCAAGTTGAAAGCGAATATCAAAGTTTAAATATTCTAAATTCGAATTTGTATTCCAAACACAAATTTGTACATACAATTTGAGGATTGAAAATTCAAACTTTGTTTAAATCCCTAATCCCAAAACTGTATATACATGTGTTTACTGCATTGTAACACCATTACACATATAACTGTTTAAACAACTGTTAGATAATGGATTGTCTTATTTGATTGTGTCTCTATTGGCTTACTGGTATAGTCACCAGCATGTTTGTGTATTGTGGCGTGGTACCCTGTCCTCTTCGTTTACTGTTGGCAATGGTACAAAACAAGGCGGAGTATTGTCTCCCTGTTTGTTCAACTGTTATATTTACAAATTAATATTTAGCATTATGACGGCAAAAGTTGGTTGCAATGTTGGTGGTGTTTATACTAACATATTGACATATGCAGATGATGTGGTTCTGATTGCTCCTTCATGGATGGCCTTACAGTATCTAATTAATATGCTAGCTGATGGTGCGACGATTATTGATATGTTGTCTGATATTGACAAGACTGTGTGTATGGTATTTCCACCCAAAGACAAACGGAAAGTGGTGATATCAACTTTTCCAGCATTCAAGTTGGGTAACATGGCCCTGAAGTTTGTTACTGAGTTTAGATATCTGGGTCACATCATTACTAATGACGAGCATGATGATAAAGATGTGTCACATGAAGTGAGAGCTATGTTTACACACACAAACATTTTGGCCCGTAGGTTCAGTTCATGCTCTGCTCCCGTTAAAATAGTTCTTTTTAGAACATATTGTATTTGTTTCTATGGTATGGAACTTTGGCAGTGCTATACTAGGTGTTCTATTAATAGATTACGATCTAGCTATATAAGATGCATAAAAATATTCTTTAATTATCCGAAGTATTACAGTGTTACAGCTATGCTATTGGAACTTGGCCTGCCTAGTTTTGATACATTGCTTTATAATAGCAGAGTTAGGTTTGCTAATCAAGTACAGTGTTCTCAGAACAGTATTATTGCGCAGCTGAGGCTGATTTTATGATTTGTGTTTTTTTTTCGTAGTACTCTGTATCTAAGTGTATTGTGTGTATCTGTCTCTCCTGTTGTAGTTGTAGTATGTTTTGCTGCTATTTTACTTACTTACTTTTCCACTGTTTTGTGTTTATCTGTGCATGTCTATCTTTCTGTTTTTATGGGCCTTGTTGCCTGAAATAAAACATTGATTGATTGATTGATTCTTTTGTAGTTCATCGCTTAATGGAACAGTGAAAGAGTTATTAAAATCGGTCCACATTTGCCGAAGTTATTGTAATAACAGGGGTCCCAGCAGGACAAAGTAAAATTTCAGGACCAACTTTTTACTAAATTTCAGGACACTTTCAGGACATTTTGCGACCACAAGCAGCTAAATACACACAGTAAACGCATACTTTTTTCTTTAACAAAAATCATTCATAAGCATCAATATTGAATAATGCAGTCTTAATACTGTTAGCAAGACTAGAGGACAGTCAACGTCAACAATATCCAAGTAGTAATAACTTGTAGTTGCAAATAATACAGTAAACTGCAGCAAGTTATTGCGCATCAAAAGCCAATTTCAGGACATTCTTGTCAAATGAGTAAAATTTCAGGACCATTTCAAATTTCAGGACAATTTTAGGACACTTTTGAAATTTCAGGAATTTCAGGAATTTCAGGACAGCTGGGACCCCTGTAATAATGTAAGTGCACCTTTTTCATGGACCACACACCGCGGTGTATTTCACTGTTGCATTCAGAGGTGAACTGTACAATAAGCTGGAACAGAAACAAATAGGATGTTTCAAAATCATCGGTTTTCTGTTTTTAGTTCTTTTATTACCTCCGCCGAGGAAGTTACGTATTCGTCGGATTCTATATGTATATAACGAATTTTTGATGAAATTCTGTGCAGCATGGCAAAGGGAGGAATCGATTAGTGGATCCTGGATCATTTTCCAGATACACTGCAGTACATGTATCTCAGCAAGTTATGAACGGATTTTGGTGAATTTTTCCGCAGCGGCAGTGCGTAGATTAGACTTTGGCGGCATTCTGGATCAGGGTTACTGCATCCGGATCAGGATTGGGATCCAGGAATGTTTTAAAGGATTCTTCATTCATTCGGTGACGTAACGGTTAGGGCGTCTGACTTGCGATCAAGCGGTCGAGGGTTCGATTCCCGGCCGGGCCGCTATCGGACTACTTAGGTCAACTCAGCCTTCCATCCCTCCGGGGTAGGTAAATCGAGTACCGGCCAGGTTGGCTGGGGTTATGGCGGGGCGTGTTCACTTGTGTCGGGTGGCAGGTAATACTGTGATCCCATATGGCAAGTGACGCTCCGTAGCTCTGTCATGGGTTTCCCATTAAGAGCTATACGTGGCTTTAACCGTTACCTTTTTTTAACCTTTTTACTATTGAGCTTCCTATAGACAACCAAGAATAAAACATGACATCCTCGGCGGAGGTTTGAACTCTACCGAGTGATCTCTATGGTTCGTTCTGTTTGGTTCTACGAAATTGCAACGGATAAGCCGTCTATCCATCAGTTTTTTTTCAGCGCACGTTAAATTCTTCGCGTCACAATCGAAATCGCTTGGTGTCATAATAAAATAAACGAATAATATAGCAACAACAAACATCGGTAACAGCTGCGTATAATATCATGCGGCTCGCAGCAGGTGAACACCGCGACGTAGAGATGGAACCGGGTCTCCGGGTCACGGGTCACCGGGTCAGCGATTTTGGCCAGTCGGGTCGGGTCACGGGTCAGTGTGTCGGTTTTGAGTTTTAACATGCGCGTTTTTCGTGGCGTTGTTTCTGCAGAGTAACAGCATCTCGGCAAACTAATATCCGCGGTTTCGGTTCGGTTCCCGTCACAGCACTACTGGTTTACTTATTTCAGTTTGTGCTCGTATATTTACTTACTTACGTGCTGATTGTCGGGTCTGGTCGGGTCACCGGGTCAAAAGCCATCGGGTCGGGTTGGGTCCCGGGTCAAAAATCCTGGCCCGGTTCCATCTCTGCTGCGACGTAAAGTCGCTACACTCCATACAGTCAGTGCCGCGTTTAGTCACCCTGCGGTCTCCGGAAGACTTCACTTGCAGAAGGCGAGAGAGGGGCCGCCCCTCGCCTTGCTCTTTTACAGTCTTAATAAACGTACTTTTGGTTGTTTGCGCCCCTCCCCCCTTCAAGCTCTGCGACCCCACAACTTTGGGTGCTGCGGAACCCTGAACACGGCACAGATGTGCACAAAATGTTCAGCAAACAGTGAGTAAAAGGCGCAAAATTACAACAACGTCTCGCTGACTGCAGCGGGGAAATGACACGACAGCCAAGCGGCTTAACTGGACAGAATATAAGCAAAACATTGACATTATTATGACATGAATGATCTCTCGCACCGGCTTACATAATACATATAACCTACAATTTTCACAACAACAGTTTAAGCAAACAACGATATGACGTGTGGCAAAGTAGTCCACGAGAAATTATCTTTGGCTTTGTATAAGACTCGATCTCAATGTGGACGTGCAGAAAAATGATAAGGTGTAAGTAAGTAAGGCAGAATGGTGGAAATAGCAAAGATTTGAACGTTTCTCCCAGAAAATTTTCGCGGTATTCACTCAACACTAACTGATTACAATACCACAAAGCGCCATCTAACTAAGTAATTTAACTACGATAATACTGTAGAAGGTTAACAGTAACAGATCGTGCTATGTACACGTACATGCATATCAAAAATAGCAAAAGTTTTGCAATTATGAATCAACGAAGCAGAATAAATGTGGAAACACTAGGTAAACCAACTAATACACACGGTGCACACAAACTGCACGGCAAATTAATTAACTATCAAACACGCCGAGTCCAAACATCATCACACTAGTGGCACAATTAGGGATGAACGATGAAATATTTCACTTTGAAATATTTAAAAATTTCATGGAAATTTTGAAATATTTCAAGACTCCTTCTTTGAAATATTTCATGAAATTTTTAATTTTCATTATAAAGTGACTAAGTAAACCAACTAATACACACGGTGCACACAAACTGCAACTGCACGGCAAATTAATTAACTATCAAACACGCCGAGTCCAAATATCATCACGCTAGTGGCACAATGCACTACGTAGTATAAGTGAGTGGCGCCATCTTGTTGATTAGAACGTACCTACTACTGGTAATGCCCTATCTTGCAACGTGAAAACAATTTCTGGACACCAATCCAGATAATACCCAACATTGTTCTCGTTGGTATAGAAATTTCACAAAAAAGTAAGGACGTGTCGTCCCACGGGTCTCCGCTCCTAGAGACCAGTGTAGCTAAATACTGCTCCAGCTGCTCCGGTCTGCAATTAACTTTGTACTACGATATTTCCACTTATTCAGTCATAACATCTTAACCGCCGGAGCAGTTTCATTAATGCTTCGTCCGCCAGAGCAGTGCTGCCGGCTGGTTTGGGCCCCCCGCAGCACTGCTCCGGTGGCTGGAGCATCCGGAGCAGCCTGAGCAGTAATTAGCTATACCATCTCGGAGGCCATGGCTATACCCCTTAAGACCCCTGCAAGCGGGTATCATTCAGCGTCGCCGAGGTCTGGGGACAAAGCCGCAGCTAAAGTATGCCCAAATTCTTGATTAACTGGAAATATAACTGCACGTTAACGAGGCAGAAACGCGTTGTCATGTGAACTGTTTACACCGAATGATTCAGACGCACAGACACACAAGCACAACGACAATATGACTAGCGGGCAATATATGCAACTTATCAAACGAATCATGACAATGCAGCATTCAACATCCGCCAGAAATTATCAACTAGCATCAAAAAGCACCAGATACTAGGTCTACACATCAGATACATCAACATCATCTGCTCAACATGATAAACGAGTTATGCCGTGATTACAATTGCGATTCGACTACGATACGACTACGATCCGACTATTACGTATCGCACGTGCCTGCTTCCATTCAACGCGAGCAAAAAATGCACGTGTCAATTTTTCGTCATAGTCGTATCGTAGTCGTATCGCAGTCGAATCGAACGCACATTGTAATTTCGATCACTTTCGTCGTAGTCTCGAATGCGTCGTGTTATCGTCGTATCGTAGTTGTATTATCGTAGTCGAATCGCAATTGTGATATAGGCTTAACGTCACAGAAACAGTGGTGTACACACAGGAGGTTTGAGGAAGTTCACACCTGCACTGAACACAAGAAGAACTTTTTTCAGTACAACAATTACAGTGGCATGCAAAGTTATGTTCATCTTTTTGGCTGCTACGGTGAATTAAAGTTTGTGTTTCATACCACAAAATGTGTTTTTTTACGTCAAAATAAAGCAAAATGCGTTGTGGCTTTTTTTGGCTCTTTTTGGCTGCTATGGTGAATTAAAGTTTGTGTTTCATACCACGAAATGTGTGTGTTTACGTTCAAAATAAAGCAAAATGCGTTGTGGGCCGGTTGGGGACAGTGTAGGTGTGCCACGACGTATTTGGTCTCGCAAAATTGGCTCACATATTTGGTCTTTATGTATAATCGTGTTAGTAAAATAAAACTACATGAATTTTTTGAAAAGTGACGGTTTATTATGTTTTAGGCTATGTCAGATTCCGAGTTTCTTTGAATTAACATGATACTCACTGCTGAACTACCAGATGGCTCAAAAAACATACACTGCACACAATTGCAATTTCTCGACAACCAATAGAAATTTTTTTACCAAAATTACAGGATTCACAGAGAAAAGAATTTCCAACAGTACTTGAAAATTTCACGGAAATACTTTCATTGCTCCAAGAATTACAGCTTTTACAATATTTTATACCGCATTTCAATACAATGCCAAAGAAATGGACGGTCACTTGTGACGTTCAATGTTCACCATTGTTAAAGAGTTCATATAATTTGTCTGGTGGGACATTTTATTTTAAGCTATCCTGTATATACTCTTTTTCATTGGGATATGGGGTTAGGGGCATGGCCTAACAAAAATTTGGTTGAGTGAACTATTGCTGCAAAGCACGGACACTCTGAATCCTAATTTGGGGCATACAATAATTCTGGCCTTGTGCGTCCATGCAGGCAAAGACTTGAACTGCAACAACAGCTAGTACGTGAGTACAACTGAGTACAATTGAGTACAAGTACAACTGACAAGTACGATGAGTATGAAGCCAAAATAAAGCACCGACATACAGCAATGTGCATCTTAACTGATAGCAGAAGTGTCATCGGCATAAAACTATACACAAAGTCATTTATCACCAGCATAAAGCACCAAGACATAGGACTGTCGGCAAAGATTTGTGATACAAATAAACAAAATATCGTTGCACTTATCAATGAAGCAATACACTTGAACATCGACTGAACTGTGTAAAAACATACAGCACACAGACTGCAAGCTTCAGACACTGGTACACATGTATATATTAATAAAAATATATCATTCTGCAAAAAACATTTACACACATAAAATTGTTTTAAAAAGCGAATGCAGCAAGGTATCAAACACTGAATAACAACGCACAAAGACTGTTTTAACAGCCACTTTGCAGGTAAACCTACACCAGTGGTGCACAAAGTCCGTCCCGTTGGCCACATCCGGCCCATGAAGTGTTGTTATCCGGCCCGCGACGTACAAGAGAACAACAACAAAAAAACATGAAATAGATTTATTTTCTGCTTTGCAGTTATGTACAGCTGCAGCCATCATACTCATTGACTGGATACAGCCAACTCTGACAGTATTTGTCCTATTTGTGTATGAATGCATGCGGCGGTTAAAGCGAGCCCCTGATCTGCTTTGGTGTCCTGCCGTAGTATAAAATAACTCTTCTCATGGTTGGGTGTACCATTCTGCTCTACGTTACGTTAAAACAGTAAATAAGATTATTCCGTCCTGTTTCACTTCCTGGAATGCATATTTGTCCCATAAAAATGTTAAAAGCTTGGTTTTACATCATTTTGCTGACAAAAGCTCGGTTATCGCAATTGTCTGGTCCGCAGTGGCTTTAAGACCACATTTAGTGGCCCTTGGCTGCAAAAGTTTGTGCACCACTGACCTGGGTTAACCAGTTGCTCCTTTGATTTCCATTCTCCATTGATAGGGTGGCCACAAAGTAGGAGAAAAAATTCCCTGAGGTTCCAGGCTTTTCCAGAGCCATAAAGTTACTTTTCCATAGGTTATCGCAACAAAAAGTAACCCGGCAATTAGCAACTACCGGGTACCAGCAGTGCCTAGTATTTTAGCTGGGCAGGGTCGCTACTCCCCGAGATCCTAATGATCCTGTTTACCCAGTCAACAGCTGTTTTACACACATATTTGAATGACAAACTAAAAATACTTTGTTTGTTATAATTTTTCCGTGAGGTTGCACAGAATTTCCTGAGAATTCCCTGAGTTTTCAATGTTCAGAGAAATCTCCGAGTATTCCAGGTTTTCCAGGTTTGTGGCCACCCTGATTGATCCTTATCCTCAGCATCCTCATTGGATAAGCCAAAACTCTCTATATCCTCTCTGACAATCGCACCAGATCTTCTTCACGTGTCCTGTCTAGCTCCCTCAAGCTCCATCATCATCATAAACCAGCATGGCGTTCAGCACACAAAATATCGGCATCATCTAATGTATTCTGATTAACTGTTATAAAACCACTGCACATCAACAGGATTTCGTTCACAACGTGAACCTCAGTTAACCCCTTCTAGTAGTGTAAGCCAACAACGATATGACACATGGCAAAGTAGTCCACGAGGAAACATCTTTGGCTAGGTGTAAGTCTCAATCTCAATCGGAACGTGCAGGTAAATACAATATCAAAGTAAGGCGTAAGTAAGGCAGAATGGTGGAAATAGCAAAGATTCACATCTTTCTCCCAGAAAATTTTCATGTCTTCCACGATTTCCTCAACCATCCAGTGGCATCCACAGTAAATTCCACCACTGCGGTCATTTTCTGGGACTTTCCTGGACTGGAAATAGCCACTGTTAAATTCCAGGACGAATGGCCACTGTGTAAGAAGAATTTGAAAAAGATGACCTTGGTGACAGTCTGCCAACCAATGTCCTGATATCTGACTTACATCATCACTCATGAATGCACCAAATTCTAAGCTAATGTTCCAATGTTTCAATGTGGGCCTGACCTACTGCCAGAAGACTTAGACTGCAATGTGGACCCATCAGCCATCCCCAAAATGCAGCCAGTTAGTGCTGGGTACTAAGTAATTATTTACAGAACTAGTGAGATTCTTTAATAGACATCAACAGCAGAATTCCAATAAAAAGTATGCCACCAAGTTTTTGTCACAACTTCATTAAATATTGACCGATTTTCAAAATCCTTTCACTGGCACGCTCAGCGATGAATTTCTAATAAAGTTATTAATGATACTAACTTACCTTAAATGCGTTGCTACACTACATTGTGGAAATATTTCGTTAGCTTTTGAATACTGATATTACAAGGTAGTGTAGTGATGCATTTGAGGTGTGGTGGAATCTTTCATAATCACTTCCGTTGAGTGACAGCAAAAGAATTTTGAAAATCAGTCAACATTTGATAAAGTTATGAGGTTACAAAATTTGGCGACATTTCTTTATGTACCACCGCTATATCCCGTGCTGTTACAAAATCAATATCTGTGTGGTGTAAGATAGGTTTACTTCATACTGCTCTTCACAATGACACAAAGTTAATTCCAAGCTATGATGCAAATCTGTCCTCCTGCCCCTTCTAAAGCCGACGTCATACAAACGATAAAACAGGCCAATTTTGTGGGTGGAGTTTTGTCAACAAATAGAAATGGCTGACAAAGTTGGTAAATCATGTCACATGTGACGACACACATCATGGCAACAATGGCAACTGAGAAAAAGACATCTGCAATTTTTCTCCATCCACTGAACTAGAATATTTTAGAATAATTAACTAAAAATAATTACACAAATTAATCAACGACATCAACAACTAAAATAAATATTTATCACATGACCAATGACCACAACCAATCACTGCTCGGCATTTAGAAAATATCAGCTAATTTTCTCGTTGAAAATACTGTAAAACATTATATTTTCGCTGCATCTTAATTTCGCGATTTTGGAACGTAGACATTTCGCTGCATTTTAATTTGGCGTTTGCCCAGTGTTCTACTAGTATTTACCAGGCTTTTGATGGGCAAACTGAATTTTCGCGGGTATTTAATTTTGTGATTTAATTCTACTTGCGAAATTCGCGAAAATTTGATGCACACAAAAAATATGTTTTACAGTAGGATGTGCTCTACTTCAGATGACAAAATCGGCCAACAAGAAAAAATCTGTCAGTTTTCTTGTCACACGAACGATTTTTGTTGGCTATATTGTTGGACGACAAAATCAGCAGATTTTATCGTTCATACGACATCGGCTTAACAGCTGCAGAGGAAACGTGCCAACAACGTCCCCATCATCAGTAAGTGTGCGATCTAGAGATGACCACCTCCATATTGCGGCAGAACTGTGGTGCAAATGGTATACAGTTGAAGTAGTGACAGTTTGGGCACTTGTATAGCGGACTCACATAGAAGAGTACAATCAGCAGGACAAGCAGACTGACAGACACAGACATACACACTATCACACTGATGATCTTGCCGCGCCGGCTGAGGTACGGAACGTCCGGCCACATCGCAAACGACAACAGAAATCCAAGGACGAATCCGGCGAGGTGGGCGTAGTTGTCGATCCACGGAAGTAGTCCGAAGATAAAGAGAACAAGCAGGATCGCTAGCAGCTGCAACAGTGCCTGGAGAGGGTCCGACAAATCGCGCCAACTGTGAATGACTTCGACAATCAAGCAAGCGAGAATTCCAAACTGCGAACCCGTCGGACCGGCCTGTAACATATTACATCATCAGCATACTCTGCCGACATCTACTTACACGTGGTTCCTTAGTTTCTCCTTCACTGTTGGAACAAGAAAGCCCAGCTGTCGCTGACAAACCCGCGCGACGCTTGCAAAAAGTTTGCACGGTTTACATATGAGCAGTGGGGTTGTAAGCTGTATAGCTAGCTTGCCTATCGATAGCGTGCCTATGGTGTCCTATTACGTCCTATATAGTAACTGTGTCTGTAAAATACGTCGCTTTGGAGATACTCGCCTTTTAAAACTAC
>Ga0209679_1000854_pt1 | contig 11903 bp, 8 predicted proteins | sample WorMetHEROISLAND_4_FD_187408 | JGI IMG/M metagenome (GOLD analysis project Ga0209679, IMG submission 187408) | Marine gutless worms symbiont microbial communities from Max Planck institute for Marine Microbiology, Germany - Olavius sp. 2 HERON... ...
TGTAGGGATGGTAGAATCGTGGATTAGTTAGATACTTTTGTTTGGTAATGGTTTAATGCATATGTAATGAAGGAGCAATGTTTTTTTGTACGGGAGGTTAAGCGTGGGAGAGGCGTGGCTGATCTAACCCGGGATAATACAGAAGTGTCGCGTGGAGGTGGAAGGAGGTGATGAATGCAGGAAGATGGCTCGCAAATGTCTTGGAAAAATGACTTTGAAAGGTCATGACGCCTGGATTCCAGGGAAATCAGATTAGCAGCAAACAGTGTGTATGAATAGGAAAGTCCACGGGTAAAAGGAAAAATTATACATATAGTGCGCTTTTGTATAGATTCAAGCTGTTCAGCTTGTGCGCGTTTAATAGCATAGTGCCAAACCGGTTCTTATATTTAAGGTAGTAAAATATGGTACTTACTAAGTATATTATTTATTTAAAAATATTATTATATGTTTTGTGTCACTTTTTGTAAGCATACATGTAATGTGGTGTAGAAAACTGCACTGTGCATATTGATATTTAGGCGTTGGAACAGGACCGTTACACACTTAAAATGCAACTGGCTAAAATAACAAAGTTCAAAGATGATGCATTGGAGGAAATAGAGAATGTGAAATCGCATTTGACAGCAGAACATCAGTTGGCGATTGGCAATTTAACTGCAAACCATAACTGTAAAGTTGACCAGTTAACCAAACAGGTTTGACTTTGCTCAGTATTTTATCAAATATTTCATTGTGCTTGTGCTTTTGTGGCTTTATTGATTTATTAGCGTATTGATTGTATCCATTACTATGTTAAGATTTCGTTTTTTTGACAAACATGAATTTATTACATTGAATAATGTTAGCTAGATGCATCATTAGGTTTGGAACATTCACATTTTTCTTGAAAAGGTTAAGTGTAGAATAATTATAATAATTCTAATTATGACTGTGACAACTGACAGTGTATTTTTGTCTAATTGAGCCATATTGCGGTTATGTGCCTATTTAATTTTTGTAATGTCAGCTGCGTTTGTAATGGAGCTGTTTTTTGCAGAAAATTCTTAAACCACACTGTGTGTGTTCAAATTGTACCTTTGCCACTTTGGATTTGAAAATTTGACGTTAAGTTGCTACATTTTTACACAAGAATGTGCACTGTGCTTTGTCAGTTTTGATAAATGTTAGAATTGTTTTCAGACGACGCGAAGTGGTGTTATAGAGCCAGCAAATGTGTATTTACGTTTGTTTGGAATCAACACATCTTCAATGCGTTCACATTTCTGGTTGGGCATCAGAATGGGCATCACCCGGTAAAGAATCCCACTCCAGCAGTTCTCCTCGGAGACTTTGAAGAGCCTGTCTGACCCGTATGAGCGTGGAAAAAATTGGCCAATTAACATTTTGGTTCTTATCCTTCGGTGATTTGACAGTGTTGATTGGGTGATAAGAAAGGCATGTTGCCTGTGATAAACCCACTGCATCAATTACACATTTTCTTTCTTGGGGACAACTCCAGATACTTGGCTGGTTAGAGAAAAGCAAAATATGTGGAGTGCATGTTTTGACGGCAGGTCGCTAGTTTGCAGTGTGAGTTGGAGTCGAGTCAGACGTCGGAGCTTCGGCTGTCACAGCGTCTGGAAGAACTGGAAGCAACTGTCAATAGGCTGCAGGCTGAATGTAATTCTGAGTCAAATGCAGCAAGAGATCGCTACGAGGATGTCAACGAGTCTGACATTATTCGTGATCTTACAGCAGAGAATGTGGGTACAAAATTTATTCACTTCCTGGTTCTTGCTGGTCTCTTATAAATTATGCCTTTTTAGGTCGACTCCTCCAAGTCGACCTAATAAAGCTGGCCTCAATGTCTGTCTGTCCGTCCGTACGTACATACGGATGTACGACGTCTGTATGTACGTACATAGGTACGTACGTCAGTGCATAAAAAGTTTCTCCGATTCTAATGAAATTTGGTATGTTGGTAGAGCTCGATGAGTGATGCATGATGGTATGCTTTATGGCCCGATCCAAGGTCAAGATCACGTAGTGTTGAAAGTTAGAAATTCTTCCATTTTCAAAATCTATCTCCTCCGCCATTTTCAATGGGAGCTGGCAAGTGATTGCTGATTCTTAAACTAGAGGAAAATGTCTAAATTTGTTCAGGCTGGATTTTTATCTGTCCTTTTTTTTGTGTCATGTGCCTTTGAACTTGGAAGGAAATTGAGATGTGACCTTCAAAAAAATTTTTGTCCGATCTCCATGAAATTTGGTACGTAGGTATGGGTCGATGAGTGATGCATGATGGCCAAGGTCAAGGTCAAGGTCACGTGGCATGTAAAGTTAGAAATTCTTTCATTTTAAAAATCTATCTCGTCCGCCATTTTCAATTGGAGCTGGCAGATGAGTGACTACTGATTCTTTAACTAGAGGACGATATCTAAATTTGTTCGGGCCGGATTTTTGATGTCTGTTTTTGTGTCACGTGACTTTGAACTTGGAAGAAAATTGAGATGTGTCCTTCAAAAATTTTTTTCGTCCATCTCCGTCTGGCTCGCTGGAGGAGTCGACCGTCAGTCCCGCACATGGCTAACTTTTTTATCTTTGCAGGCCGTAACATGCGGTAAGCGTTATGAAATGTGCAAAATTCATTCAGTAAAGGAACGTGGGGAGACGGTTACGAATTGAAGACAAACTATATATATATGTTATGCCGTGTTAACTTCATAACTCTGATAGAGTTGGTTGGGCAATCAGCCCACTAGAATTTTTGTAAGGTTTTCTTGGGACCTTTGGGCACTTGGGACCTTTGGGCACCCGACCGAACCTGTAGTTCGGCCATGGTTATGTGTAAAATGAATCTTTGCAACATTTTTATCTTGCATATAATCATGGCCTCATAGTGGTAAATTAGGGTGGTTAAACGTAAGCCGAATGAGAAGGAAATTTTTCTGACCGTTGTAATTAATAAGTTTGCTGAAAGCTGCTCTGTCGTCATCAGTGTCAGTGCCGTTAGTGGGGTCATCGTAATTCAACCGGGTCGTTATGTGCCCATCCTATAGTCTGCATTATGCATCTTGTCTGTCTGTCTGTTCGTCCGTCTTTCCGTCTGTCCATCTGACCGACGTCCTTTTAATTCAAAAACAAGGAAACATAGAAAAATCCATATCGGTATAAACGTTCCCTTGGGCACGAGTAAGTGGAGTGCCAGTGTTTAGTTGAAAAGGTCAAATGTCAAGGTCACCGGATGACAAAAACTTGAAGATATTGCCATGTATGTGAGGTACGTTTTACTTATGGCCGGCGATCAAACGACGGTGTCTTAGGCGCCTACTGCAAAATAGGCCTAACCAATGTCAGACATAATTTACTGTCAGTGACTAAGATGCTCAGCAACTGAATGTCCGGACGCATATCATGTCAGCACTCGGCACTACATTTTCTTTTGTTTACATCATGTTTCAGAATAAGCTGAGTGAAGAATTCAGCAGCCTGCAGGTGACTGTTAGCCAACTGAAATGTAAACTGGAGAGTTGTCACGAGAAACTTGAGGCAGTGAAACGTGAATTGCAAGAGAAAGAGTGCGAGGCAGTAGAATACTGCAATATGCTGCAGGTGACTTTGCATCTCTTGCTGCTCTCATTTACGGTTGCTTTGTGACTAAATAAGTGGATCCAATGAATGTGCATCATAGACCAACAAAAAACACAGAAAACACAAAAATTAATAAAAAACACAAAATCTACAAACAAAAGAACTGAAAAAATAACCAGTGAGTATTAAAAGTCTGAAAAACAATGAAGTGAAGGCTGTCTGGAGGGTACAAGCAGTCATTGGTTGGAAGGGTTTAAGGAAAAGGAATGTTTTAAGCCTGAAGTGAAGGAATGATGGATAGTGAGAAGTGATGGATGGTGGAAAAACATGTAAAGTTGTCAAAGTTGTAACTACTGTTAAGGCAGTTTCGATTATATATAACCTGGTTTATAAGATATAACCCTGACATAAGATATATGATATAACCGTGTTTGTGCTCATGTAATACTACAGATGCCCATTAGAGACAATTTGCTTACTCCTATTAGAAGCATGTGCAATTTAAAAGAATGTTTGAAGAATTACAGTGCTTTAGTTGCTTTAATTTGTGGTGAATAGTTTTATCAGTTGCAACATTGCAAAAGTCATACATTGAAAATAAAGCAGAATTTTTGTGTGTTTGAAATTTGTTCGTGCATCTTATATGTCCATCTGCTTGAATTGTTTTTTTGTTACAGAGCTCAAGTACTGATATTCTGTTCTCATTTTCAGTTGCAACTGATAAACTAAAACTGCTGCGGGAGTTTCTTTACAAGAATAATAATCATTGTGATGCTCTGCTGCGGCTGCTGATTACTTTTTTGTAGAAATCACGGGAGGAAAATCAGGAATTAAAGGCAGAGTTGGAAGTGATGCATATGGAGGCAAACCGATTGAATCCGAAGGGAAATTCTCTGTTTTCTGAGGTGCTTGTTAGCAGGAGTTTATGTAGTTGTTGGTCAGTGTGTGACTCTCTGACTATTACTAGACTGCGCTGAGTATCATTTCTATGTTGTTGGCCGTGTAGAAATAGGAATGTCTATGTTATTTGGCCAAACATAAATGGACATGTGCACACTTGCTTAGAACCGGTGTAACTAACGGTTTCTAGGATCATCTGGGTTTGTCAACAATGTCTCAGAGATCTCTGATTAAACTTTTGAAGTTCACTGGGGTGATTTTGCCCTTCATGGCACTCAACAAACAGTGTTGAAGCACTGATGGCAGATACTGAACGTGCTGTGATAACATGCAGTACTAGCAAGTGAAAACCGCATGACAGCGTGTTGCTGTCAGTATCGATGTACACTGTACAGCAATGAAGAAGATAATTCAGCATAGTGTACTGCTTGCATGAGAACATAAAAATATCGATAACAGGTGCTGTTAATTGGGTGCCAGGAAGGGCATCCAGCCTATAAAAATTGCTTCAAAGATGCTCATGGGGACCTGGTCTAAATTGGAGCAACTCTGGAAAAATAGGCCAGTTAAACTGAGTAGCAGTGAAAAAGTAATAACAGCAATGCTGTCTAACATCATTTTTGTTGCAACAATGATAGAACATTGTTTGCAACAATGATTCTTGTCATCTGTATGTATATATCTAATACACGGTGCATCTTGTCATGCGTTTGCAGCTCAACTTTTTTATGCCCCCACCAGAGTAGCGGCTGGAGGCATTGCGCATTTGGGCTATTCATGTCTGTCTGTGTGTCCGTATGTCCCATATGTTGTCGAAAAGGATGCATTTTTACCCGCGTGACGCTATGCTAGCGCAGGTCTTTGCGACAGCGACGTGTCCGTCTGTCTGTCACACGCCGGTATTGTGCCTAGCAGAGCGAAAGCAGGATCATGAAGTGTACACTGTCTGATAGCCCCATCACTCTAGTTTCTGGCAAGGTATGACTCGTCGAAAAATTCGCAAGGGGTCACCCCAAAGGAACGTGCTAAATGAGGGTGGGTTGGGTTTTTTTCGGCGATTTTCGACCAATATGTCGTCATACCTCGAAAACAGTGCATTTTAGACACAAAGTTACTATGGGACGATAATAGGAAACCATATGCAGGCTATCGAATTGTGTCAGTTTCGATGACCTTGAGTGACCCCTGACCCGGGTTTCAAGGTCACGGTAGTTTTAAAAGGCGAGTATCTCCAAAGCGACGCATTTTATAGATACAGTTACTATATAGGTCGTAATAGGACACCATAGGGACGCTATTGATAGGCAACCTAGCTATACAGCTTACAACCCCACTGCTTTTACGTAAAGTGTGCAAACTTTTCGCAAGCGTCGCGCGGGTTTGTCAGCGACAGCTGGGCTTTCTTGTTATCATACTTTTGGCGTTGGTGCATTTTGGACAAGGATGAATGTGTCACTTTTGGTGATAAAAGGTCAAAGGTCAAGGTCAGAGCATGACCGAGATCCCAGTGGTTGGAGGCATACAGATCGTGTCGAGTTCTGATTTCTAGTTGGTTTATGCTTTTATGTGTCACTAGAATATATTTTGTTAAGCTGTTTGTAGAATCAGTTTCAACTCCATCACTCTTTTAATCACCTGTCTTGATTGCTAAGATAACGTGAACATTTGTACTTTTTAGTGCATGTCTCTAACAGTTTATTTATACTGTTACTGTACCGGTGTGACAATACATAGTGATAATTTCATTGTTACATCTTTTGAGAACTGTATTAATTTGTTACTGTGCGGATAGTGGACACTTTATTTTTAATTTGATTTTTAAATTTTATTGCATGTTATTTGTTATTTGCTACTTTCTGATTGGTTTAGCAAACTGGAACTACGTCATTCATGAAACCCCAAGTTTTACACATGAAGATAATTATGCATATTTTATGTCTGCCTGACTATATCGATTAGAATGCCTGAACACGTTCATATATTACGGCTCGGATGTTGCCAGGTCGAGGATCGTCGAGTTGCTGCTGAGAAAGCTCTTCTTTCACTGCAAGTAAAGAATGAGTCACTGACAAGGCAGTTGGAGCTTTCACGACAAAACTCACAACAGCTGAAGGTTGCTGCTGCTGCTTGATGGATGCCATTTGTAGCAGTCACTGGTGCAAAATAGACCAATGTTCTGTTGTTAATAACGCAATATTTGAGCTGGCTTTAGATTAGTTTTTTTTTGTTTTTTTTTTGTTTTTCGTCATATTCTCTTGTTTTTTGTTGAATTTTGTTAACCACCAAACAAGGTGGACTATTGAAGTCATCCAAATGGCCGAAAGATGAAAAGTCCAAACGTGCAAAGTGCCGATACAACTCACCTGAATATTAGTTATTCGGGTTAAGAATAAGGTTTGTCTGGAGTTGGCCTTTTTTGGCATTCAGCCTTTTCAATTTTCGGCATTGGCATTTTGACAGTGACCGCTGGACTGTTGTCTAGGATGGTGAATTTTCACTTGATATTTTACGGTCCAACACTGCTGTGGATGTCATGATTGGTGCGCATCTACAAATCTCTAATGACTTATAGACAGAAGGTACGGAGTACGGACACCCTGTTATGGTGTCTCTTAATGTGTCCTGACCATACAGGATAGTCCAGAAAAAGTAAGCCACTAAATTTCATAACTTCATCAAATATTGATCTTTTTCTAAGCAGCTTTGCTGAAAGCGATTCAGCCTATTGCAAAATGTTAGCATAGCGTGGTCTCTTTCCATGTGTCCGTCAGTAAGTATATCATCTGTCACTCATGCACCCTGCTGAAGCCATTGGACAGAATGAGATGCCATTTGGCAGGGACACTCGTGTGGTCCCAAGTAACGCTGTATTAGATGGGTCCCGGTTCCCCCATGGGGGAGATTTGGGGATTGGAACCCCCAGTTTGTGGCGATGCCTCCTGTTGTCAAATTACTTTGACTTGTTATTTTTTACTGGCACATTTAGCAGTAAGTTTGTAATGTAATAAGGCGATCATTAAATATGCACCACGGCTCAAACATCTTGCTGCACTGCCTTGTGAAATAAAAGTTTAAAAACTGACGTTATTTCACAAGGTAGTTGAGCCAAGTGTTTCAGATGTGGATTTTTAGCTCGACTCCACTGAGTCGACCTAATAGAGCCGACGTCGATGTCGATCCATTTGTCCGTGGGTACATATGTCCGTCCACAAAAAGTTTCTCCGATTCGAATGAAATGTGGTGTGTGGGTAGAGGTCCATGAGTGACGCATGACGGTATGCCATATGGCCTGATCCAACGTCAAGGTCACGTGCCGTTGAAAGTTAGAAATTCTCACATTTTCAAAATCTATCTCCTCTGCCATTTTGATTGGGATCTAGCAAATGATCGCTGATTCTTAAACTAGAGGAAAATATCTAAATTTGTTTTGCTGGATTTTTGATATCTGTCCTAATTTTTGTGTCGTGTGACTTTGAACTTTGAAGAAAATTGAGATGTGACCTTCGAAATTTTTTTTGTCTGATCTCCGTCTGGCTCGCAGGATGAGTCGACCGTCAGTCCCGAATGGGGCACATTTTTTGTCTGTAACATAGCATGGAAAAGATTATAAAATACTATCATCTGTCAGACAGACAGACAGACAGAGAGATTCTCTCTGTCTGTCTGTCTATCTGTGTCTGTCTGTTGTCACTCCTATGGTTGCAATTTTTATTTGATTTCATGAATTTTGCACAACCATTTGGGGCCCAAAAAGTAAGGAATCTTTCGTTAGGGGGTCAAAATCCAATTACCCCCTTTTCCTATTTTGCTCCAATTTATCACTGCCTAAACACTGCGGTAATGAGGCCCGTGGCCTGGTTGTAACAGTTAATAGTTCATATTATGTGTCTCGGGATCCACTATATGCCCAGAGCTGAAAATATTATAACACCTATTTTGCCCCTAAAACACAAAAATGGGGATCAGTGCATTTTCAGCAGAAATATGATTGGCAAAATCTTTGGCACTCAGCAGCATGGGTGATACAAGGATACCTGTAGGAAACCGATGATGTCAGAAAGTCAAGGTCACAGGGGCGGTTCTACGTTGGGGCAGGGGAGCACGTGCCCCCAGATTCACTTGTTGCCCTCCAGATTCAAAAGTTAGCTGACCATTCTGACATGATTTCAGAGGTCCCAAAATCGAAATCTGCCCTGGACCCTGCTGGGGGAGCTTACAGCGCTTCCCCAGAACCCATAGCTAATGGGGAGGGGCTCGCTGCCCCCTACCAAGAACCCCATCCCGCTCTCGGCCCTTCAGGCCTCGTTTGTATGGGTCTCAGGGGTCTCATTACAGAGTTTGCAACCCTACTAATGATAGATTTCAAATGTAGGCCTATATGAAGTTCGTATTTTTTTCGGTTTCAGAGAACGGACAAAATGGGATAGAACACCCCTGCAAGGTCATGGCACCAAAGTCAATGAGGCTCCGTATTTCGACAGCAGTGTGAGATAAACAGTTGATTAAAATTAACTGCCTGTAGGAAACCATATATTGCGAGACCAGTGGTCGTGACCCCAAAATATTTGAGGCTCCATATCTCAACTATAGTGTGCGGTAAACAGTTGATTCAAGTTGATGCCTTATGTAGAATAGTGCATATTGTAAGTGCATTGGTCACGTGACTGATGATGTCACATGGTACAAATGGTGACAGTTTAAGGTTTGTGGTTGTTGGGGTCCAATAGCAGCAGTTTAAATGTTAACTAAAGAGGGTTAAATGTAACAGGTATAGTATGGCAGTGGGACAGATACCTTGTTCCACAGAACATTTCTAGTTTTGTTGTTAAATTTGCTGCTTAGTGCGAATGAATAAATTTTGAAAATTGATCAGTGTTTCATGCAGTTATGACAAAACCTGGTGGCTTACTTTTTTGTGCCATCATATATGTCAGTACATTTACTATAGTTACCGGTACATATTCCATGTATGTGGGCGTGTGCTGTATGATGATCAGATGCAAGTGGTGTCACTGCTGGGGCTGACGAGTGCCGAGGCCGATGCTCGCCACCTGCAGTCCGTTACTCAGCAGTTGTCACAGGCAAACAGCGAGATACAGTCGCTGACTAATCAGCTTCAGTCGTCACAGTCGGAACTTGTAAGTTGTGATCAGCTCATTGTTGTTGCTGTTGCTTTCCGACAGTGTCATTGAATTTTCTCTTCAGCTACAAAGTTTATGAACGATAGGCAAGTTTTATCTGAGGAGCTATGTTTCAGTTGCATGTAGTACACATACTTGAATTATTGGGTACAAGAGCTTCTCAGACGTTTTATTGCAAAGCACATATAGCCATCTTTTATTAACATCCATCTATTAATATGATATCTACACTGTGTCTCAAAAAAGGCATTAAGTGGATTAGCTATATAACTGTCTTTTTGCATATCCTGTCATTTATGTCTGCCAAAAATTATGATAATCAGTTGACGTGTATATGTTGGGAGCAAAGACAAAATGGGTCCCTTTTGAGACACAGCCTGTTCTTAATAATGTCTATTATATTGATAGGTGGAATGTAGTGATAGGTTTCATTTTATGTGAGCGTGTTGACATCAGTGATCTGCTGTCCGTCAATAATATATTCGATCCAGTATTATTCACTGGAACATAGCAGCATGCAAGCATAAGCTAGTGCAAACAGTGTTACCTAATGTGTGCAATAGACAGTTACAACCATATGATAATAACTGTTCTTATGTTCCTATTATAGCCAGCCTGAGATGAATACTATATGAATTTAAAATATAGTTAGGCATTATTACGTAGTTGCTTGGTGCAACGTGGCAGATGTCACATGGTTTAGTTAAGGCAGTTATTAATTTTAGTTATTGCATTAGCCAGTCAGTAGAGTTTTTTATGCCTCCGCCACCTTTAGCCAGTGCCGGAGGCATTGTTTTTATTTCATTGGTGCATGTGTCCGTGCATCCGTGATATCTGTGTTGTGCATTGATGATTTCCACCATGATTAAGTTTCAATATCAGAAGGTCATTTGGTCATGGTCCTAGCATGACCAAGTGTCCTAAAACTACCATTCAGGGCACATTTCCGCTATATCCCTGGTATGCATTGATGGACTTTCACCAAGTGTTTGTTGTTGATGCATCTTAGGACGTAGGTGAATTGAACTGGTGAGATTTGGGGTCAAAAGGCCAAACATCAAGGTCACAGCATGACCAGTTATGTAAAAATATTTTGGGGTTTGTTTTCATGTTGACAATGGTATGCATTGACTGAGCCAACTAACTGCGGAGCCCGTCTGACGGAGGCATACATAGTCAACGTTGTGGCATTTTGTTCTAACCATCAAGTTTAAATAAGTAAGTAGATTTTCTGAAAGAAATGCTGCTGATGTAGATTAATTGTTGTGGTAATGGACAGGAAACTCTGAAGAAGCAGCTGGCACAACTGTCCTCCGGTGGTCAAGGCGATAATTGTGTGCAGTATTTGCAGGCTCTGCTGCAACAAAAGGAGTGAGTTACACCATGAGTTAACCTCTGTTCTCTTGGTATTGAGTCAGGACGAAGGGGAGGGACGGGCCACAAAGGGATGAAAGGGGGAATAGGATTGGGAGGGGTCAGAATGGGAGGGACAGAAAGTGGCCCTTTGACGAAATCCTGGATATGTCACTAGGCTAATAACCAACTAGACATCGGCAGGTCTAGGTGACAGGTTGCATACCAAACTGCTTGTGCAAGTTGCACAAGCAGTTTGGTACAGAAGTGGATCACGGGTATTTTTTAGATCATTTGAACATTTTTACAGGTTCTGAATGGGGGGGAGCAAAAATGAATCTGGGGCATGTGCATCCTGCCTCAAACCGCCAGGCCCACTGCTCAGTGGCTGCTGTAACTGCTGGCAGGAGCGTGTATGCCCCTATTAACAGACAAGGTGCTACCCCCGACTTCCCCTTATCCCCTCCCTTCCCACTCCCCCGTTTCCCCTTCCTCCTCCCTCTAGTCCTCCCTCCCATCCATTCCCCTCATGCCGCAAAGTGGCCCCCTTGAAAGCAGCTATATACACTGTGTTTCAAAAAAAGTTCACCCTTTTTGTTTTCACAATAACTAAGTCAGATGTTGACCAATTTTAATAATATTTGGTAGGAATGTAGATGAGTAAATTTGCAGCAAACTGTTTATTCCTTTCATTACACAATAAAACATATGCATGAATATTATGCACAATAATACGGTAAAGTTTATTACGCAATTACGTCACGCGACGCAATGGAGAACGACGCAACACAAACAAGCGAAGTATCCAAATATCAGCCAATCAGCCAGCCTAAATTAGACAAGTTCTAGTTGCAATGTTACAGCAAATGTTTGAAGTGACGGCCACTCGTTTCCACGCAACAACGCAGACGTTTGTGCCACTGCTCAACAGCGTCG
>Ga0209679_1000855_pt1 | contig 11898 bp, 7 predicted proteins | sample WorMetHEROISLAND_4_FD_187408 | JGI IMG/M metagenome (GOLD analysis project Ga0209679, IMG submission 187408) | Marine gutless worms symbiont microbial communities from Max Planck institute for Marine Microbiology, Germany - Olavius sp. 2 HERON... ...
CCCACACTCACATATACTGGTCGCTGATCGGATCATGTCACTCCAATCAAGCGATTACTCATCTCCTAAAGAAAAGGAGTACTGCCAGGTTCAACTTAGAATCCACGGGATCCATGGACCCCCATAGGCAACACTGTCCAATCAGAGCAGTCCATCTCAGCCGACAGGCCGGCCATGCGGTCACTGGCAGCACCACATCCCCAATGTAAGCTCCAGCCAATTGGGGCCCGGCAGAGCCCCCGCGCGGTTTCTGAGCCACCCAGACCAAAGGAGAGTCAAGAGTCCCGAACGATCATGCTGAATTCGGTATCTACTGACAATCCCATGGACGGAGTACACCCATCATCCCCGCGGAAACCTCCCCCGCACCCCGGCCGGCCCGAGGCCACACCAGAAATGCGGAAGCCGACCGAGCCCACACCACCGACTGCCGACGAAGTCAGCCCACTCCGGCGAACAGCCATCCATTAACAGGCCACTGCCATAGGAAATATGGTCTTATATGCACATCGAAGAATATTTCAGTTATTAGAATTTTTCTATTAGTTAACTGCTATACTTTTTTCAGTTTCTATTACAGTTTCAGTTATTTTTATTTTTCAGTTATTAGTTTCAGTTACAGTTAACTGTGGTGTTATTTTTCAGTTATTTTGCCATTTCAGTTACAGTTACAGTTAACTGAAGGAACACTGGCATATAGTTTCATCTAGGCAAATCCCCTCTGGTGGAAAAGTAATTTTCCCAAAAATGGCCTAGGTCACGTGACCTTCAAAAGATTTGGCATCCCCATACATATCAAAAACCAGTAAAACTAGAGATTTCAAATTTGTTATACAGCTTTATCTGGGCAATTCTGACAAAAATAGCAAATAATTTTCATAATAATTCTGACAAAAATAGCAAATAATTTTCAGAAGATGTGGCATGGCTTAGGTCATGTGACCCTTTGGGGTCGGAACCCCTAGTTTGCAGCAATGCCACCTGTCACCAAATTACTGTGGTCTTTGTTGTTATTATTTTTTAAACACTGATTCTGATTAGAATGATGCTGTCAGAGAAACACTGCAAGGGCACAGAGTCGGAGTATTAAACACATCAGAGATGGTAATGTCAAGATAGGCTTTACAGACGGCTGAGTTGACTCTGTGTTCATTGAAGCTCAATTGTTATAGGAATGTTTTCAGCTGTTGTCAGAAGGTGATAAATGAAAACGCAGTCCAAATGGATGTGGGCGGACATTTCAGTGCCCTTGAAGCAGCAACTGGAAATGTGTGGTTGCGAAAGGTTGACCATTGAGCAGGCTGGATTAATGATTGAGAAATGAGTCCATTGGGCTGCTCTGTTCAGATCCTCCACAACACCATCCAACGCTCACTTAATAGATGTCTGATTTCGTGCAAGGTAGAGTAGCTATTTTATCTCATCTTCTGTTGGATTTCGATATATGAACACTTATTTCCTGCTTCTGAAATTTTTGTAGACATTTGCAAAATCCAGGATGGAATGGTCAGAAGAATATGGTATAGAAAAGATGTTGCCGCTGGTGAGCCTGTATGACATTAGCAAGCTTGCTGGGAATCGATCTCGTGAAATCACTGGTAGTTCACATCTGAAACCTTGCAGGTAAGCTGTGTATCAGACAAAGAATGTATTTGCAGTTAAGATGTGTAGACATTATATGCATCGTTGAAGAACTGTTCAGTGGCAGTGTGGAAGTGCCCCTAGTGAAATTGAGCTTGCTGTTCCTGTTGTGACTTCACTGTATATTCCAATGCAGTTCTTACAAATGGCTTGCATGGGAATGGATTGGGTTGGATTTATCTTCCACGTGTCATATTAGTGTAACTCTAATATTCAAGTATAAAAAAATAAAAAAAAAGATACAAGGATACAAGTACAGATACACATGGTAAATATCCAGATATGTGAAGATACTGATTATGTTAACCAGTCACAGTTCTTTCAGCATACTGTTAAGTTTGAATTGCACTTCAAATGTAATGAGAAACCAGTGCAGCAAGTCAGTTTGCTGCAGCCATGAAAAGTTAGCATGGTGCTTGTTCGTTTGACTGCTGATATTTGTTGGTCTTTTCACTGAACACTCATAGATTAGATGAACTGTAAGCAGCTGCTGTCATTGTGCCAGTGCTTAAAACCTAACAATAGCACCGTGAACGTGTAACAATTAAATTGTCTTATAGACCTGTTACAACTGCTGATTCATTTGTATTTTTTTCACACATGTTAATCCACAGCAAACTCTTTGTCTAAAAACGCTTGTGGGCAAACCTGAAAATCCCTAGTGCCATTATAAGTACTTCACTTTTGAAGTACAAGCATAAATAATGAACTGCAAGTACAAGTGAGTGGAGTCAAAAATGTACTTTGATACAACTCAAACTTAAATACCTCACTATCTCCAGCACCACACAGACAACACAGTTGGTAATATTATGACTCTTCTCTAATTGCCTAAAATTGTACTGAATTATCTTTTGTTGTTATACAATATCATGTGTACATAAAACATTACGTGTTTGTGGTAATTAGGATTGTCAAGACTCGTGTGCGGCATGGGGTGTCATGCTTTGAAGTTGAATGGTACAAAAATGGTATGTAAACATTTTATATAGTAGTATGACCATTCTTACCTCGATTCCAAAACAGCCAGTATCGTTGTAACTTTCATTGTTTACTGCAACTGTGATCACTGTAATTCCTTATATTAGAGCCTTCCAAACTCCCATATACATCGGCTCCGACACATTCACAGCTGTCTTGCATGTGCTGGTGTCAAGGTCCTTCTTTTCACTCATATCACTCCCATTCTCAAATCTCTTCACTGGCTTAAATAAGTGAACATATTCGCTCTAAGATTCTCTCCCTTACCTACAAACTTCTTAATACCATGCAGTTTCACCTATCTGTATGACTTGATTTCACTCCAGCCCCTCTGCAGTACTTATTCCTGCATTTTTCACCCTCGCTTGACCACCAACCCATTCCTCTTTGATCACTCTTTTCAGTATGCATCACCTCGCCTTTGGTGGAGTCAACCTTCTGACTCATTTTGTCAGCCACAACCACATCTGTCTCTTTGTGATTCTTTGCTGCTTTATGCTCATATCAGCTTACCAGTCTCATTCTTACCACTCTCTCCTATCCATCATTCCTTCACTCTTTGGAATGTGAGCTTTTTTTTCTTTTTCAGAAATCTTTCCTTCTGTGGTACCCTCTGTACTGTCTTCACAGATTACTGGACTGTTCATCACATTTTTATGCTTAGTACTTTTCTTTTTGTTTTTCTGTATTTAGTTCTCACTGTTATCTTTTTTAGTTATTTTTAGTTTCAGTCTGTCATCACTGCCATTATTGGACTGTTTCTTTGATTAAATTGATGCGCGTAGTTATTTCAGTTCTGTTTCATTAATATTTAGTTTCTGTATGCTAGACTAAACTGGCAGTTGTCTGCGAGTTTTCCAGAGCAAAATTTTCGTATCATATCGTGTAGGAAAATTTGTAACATTTGTAGAATAATATTATAAAGTTTGTTTTGCATGTATGACAGACAATGTCATGTATTGTTTTATTGTGAAATGTAACTGTGTATTATTACAGCAGGTGACACTGTTACAAAAACAGATTATTACACAACTATTGAGGAGCAAAAGATTTTTTCTAAAGCATTTCCAGAAATGGTTGCACTTTTCCAACAAGTCATAAAAAGAAAAGAAAAAGAGAAAGGACGAAAGAAAGGTTTGTTTGTGTTCATGATGACTAAAATTTAAACTTTGTTCTCATTTCACATTTGAGTCTGTTTATTCATTGCACGTCATCTTCTTAATCTCCTTAGAGAGAGAGACAAATATTTTTAAAGTTTTTAGTGTGAAGCACAAAGAATCAATAATTGAAACACATTTCGAAGAATGTAGTTGAAAACATTGTTAGAAAAATGTTTTGTCATCCTTTATATGTTCAAAGACTACAATGTGCAACTGCTACTGTTGCTGGTGTCGTAGCCTGTTAATTTCTCGATTATGTCAGCACCTACACATACTTTTAGGTGGTATCTCTGAAAACAATTCTGTCTGTTGCAAAAGACGCTTATTGTAACATGGTCTGTCGGTCTGTATGTATGTCTGGATGTCGTCTGTCACACTCTTGCACTCTGCAATTTTGGCAGGGACACACATGTGGTCCCAAGTAACATTGTGTCAGATAAGGCTGCCAGTCCTTCCATGGGAAGGGGTCAGAGCCTGTTGTTATCATTTTGTATTATGATGTGTGTGTGTGATTCATTTGTATTTATTGCTAAATGACTTTAAATCTGCAATATTATTACTTACCGGGTAACTGCATACTCATTTTCCATATTGTTAACACGGTACTTGTCATTGTGCTAGGAGCAACTTACCAAGGATGTGACCTGCTAGGTGAACTCGCTGAGAGCTTGAAAACTGGTAATGATAGTGAATCAACTGTAGACAAGAAGAACACAGTGGGAGAGTGGCAGACTGGAGATGGCCTACCGAAGTCATCACAGACGTCACTGCGTCGTAGTTTGTCGCTCGTGTTGCTGTCTGAATTGGTCACACCTGTGACTACTTGTGACAACGAAATTTCTGAGGGTCGAGTTGGTCATAGTGCTGCAAATGTTGATGGACGTGTGTCAGCTATATCTTGCTGTGGCAGTAAAGAACAGTTGGCAGTTGATAATTTTGACCATGAAGAATACAGTTTGGATGTTAGCAGTGAGGACAGCCGCTCTGTAACAGAAATTCCGCCTCTTAGTCAGCGTCTCCAGTTGAATCAGTTACAGTCTGACTCTGCTGTGACTGATTCTGTTTCGCATAGAAAGCCTGCTGCTGAGGAACTGCCATTGTCTGGTGATACTGCAGTGAGCAGAAAAGATAACTCGAAGAACTTTTGTTTGAAAAAGGCATCACATGTTAATTCCGACTCAGCCTTGTTGCCCAGTAGACGTCGCCATGCACTGAAGTTGCGCACTGCCATTATACTTTCAGATGATGATGTTTTTCTGGACTCTGCAAAGTCATCTAGTGTCAACACCAAACAGCATAAAGCCTGCAGTCCAGAAAAAATCTTGTCAGAAGATACCAGTGACACTGTTACCAGTGATTGCAATACATATCAGTTTGATAAGCTTGATAGCAAACTCAGACAGAGTGTTACTGAGAGTGACATTATTCAGAAATTTCAAAGTTCATTACATATAAGGGATAAAAACGAAGATCTAGAATCGATTACTAGAAATGAAAGCTGTCATCATGAACAGTGTCAAATTAGGGAAACTTCACATCAATCTGTCAGTGTAGATTACTGTGCTGCAACTGATGCTGTGGCGTCGTCCATTGACACACTGACTGATGAGTCATCTACTGTAAGTCCTCAGCCGTTTTCAGAGCTGTTGATTTGGAGTCCACGGCACTGCGGTAATTTCTGTATTGACACATCGATTATTAACACACCCAGTATGGATTGCAGTGACCATAATAAGAATGCTTTGCAAGTTCGTATGTTGTCTGTGTGTGATGTAAACAACTTGAACAATGGATGCAGGACTTTATGTGATCTAGAGAATACTGGTATTGACAGAAGTGCCTACACTGATGAAGTCAGCAGTAATGATAATGCATCTGGCATGTCTGATTTGCTTTTTGATGACCCTGTTTCACCAGAAGAAAATTTAGTATTGCCTGTGAATGTTTTTGAGGATCACTGTAATATTTCTGTCACTGAAAGCGGCAACAGTCATTGTAATGAAGGTGACTATTCAGTTATCATCATTGATTAAATGTCTGTTGCTAAACATTATTGTGCGTGATAATTAATTAATCTATATAATAAAAGGCGTTATGTTTGTTTTTCTCTCTGTATCTATGTTCCGTATGGCCGGCCAAACGGCTGGGCCGATCGAGACCAAACTTGACACGCACTCATGTCCACCCAGGTAGTGTTTCTGTCAAGGTCAATGTCAAGGTCATTCATGTATGCGTGCGGGAGTGACAGAATTACGAAACACCCAGAACGCTGCGCAAAAGCAATACCTGGCGAACGCTGCTCAAACTACGTCCGGAGGATGGGGGAGGCGACACCTGGCGAACGCTTACGAAACTCCATCCGGAGGACGGGTAATTACAGCTAGTTACAAATGTTTGCCACCACTTAATGAGCGAAGCCTGTGAAGGTATTGTGTTGCTCGGTCTCGGTGTCTGTGTGTCTGTGCATGTCCACACCGCTGTGTATAGTCTCGGTGCGCAGAGCTGCGGCTGCACACTGCATTAGTCTCGGCGGCGAAGGTAATGTGCTGTATCCAGTGCTGTCTAGTTATTCTATTGTCAGTGCTGTATTATCTGATAACACTTACATATATGTTGAATGACATCTTAGGCCATACGTGATTCATTGTAATTATGAACACATCGCACGTACACCTAGTTTTTGTTTAACTGGCCCACTTTACTGGTGTTACTCCAGATTAGGCCAGTCCCTAAAAGTAGACTGTGAGAATTTACTTTTTACAGAACAGATGCCCTTTCACCCAATTAACACCACCAAAGTACCGAAAGATGAATGCACGTCCTGCAAAATTTAGTTTTTTTGTTTATTTTGTATTGTAAAAGACGAAGCAAATTAAATATGACAATTCTGTTAGTTCAGTTGACACATTCTTCAGAAATTCATTATACACCATGTCTGGAAAAAAGAGTCGATGGTTTACATAACTTTTACTTACATGTTTGAGTATATTTTCATAATTTGGCAAAAGTCACCCTGATACTTCATTTTACTAAAAGCGTATAAAATTTACTCTAAAAATTTGCGTATCACTAAGTATTGCAGACGTAATTAGGATTTCATCGAAAATGCCAGTTTTGGCAGAAGGTAGCGTCTAAATTAAGCCTTTGTGATATGAGAAACAGGAAAGTTGTCGAAAAAATCGTAACAGAAATTTGATAGATTGGAGAAATTGGAATAAATCACTTTTTGACAAAAATTTATAAATCTGGTTTCGTTGATCGCTGTGTTGACAATGGATGTCATTATAGTACACAGTGTCATTGTGCTGCAGCCATCAGTGATTTTCGATGACGTCACAATTACGTCAGGACTACGTCACACAGTAATAATATGCTAATGTATGGGAAACGTTTTCTGATATTTTACTAAAGTGGAGTCTCAGCATGATTCCTGCCAAAAATTATGATAATATATTCAAGTTTGTTATAGTTATGCATAGAATACTATTATAGACTTTTTTCTGGATGGTGTACAGTAATATTTGATAATACATGCACACATTGGCCCATTTCTTCTTCAATTACACTAGGTTAGGCTAGTCCCCAAAAATAAACTTTTGGGAATTGTTTTGGCACTACTTTTTCACACTGCAGTACATAATGATACAATGTGTAAGTACCATCTACCACGTGCAACTAAACATAATTAATGAAAAGAACAGAAAGAAGCCGACAGGCATGAGAAATAAAAAAGCAGTTCCAGAGTCAATAAATGCAGAGTTGTGGTTACCAGTAATCTAGGGCAGGAAGAGTGAAATTGTGATAGAGTTCATTGATGCTAAGATGAAAGTACATCGTGAAATGACAAGCAAAATGAGGCTGATATGGATGAGACTCACAGAACAATTCAGGAATATGAAAACAACAAGATGAGCATATGTATCTGGTATATGACACTTTATAGGGAAAGACTATGGTAATTTTGGAAGGTACTACAAAATGCTTAACAATGATGAAACAATGGTTAGGATTTAAAATGCAAAAAATACACATTGTTTTATGCCATTCTACACTTCACAAAACACAATAACAATATTATGATTGCTTCTGTGCTATAACTACACATATCAAGAACATTAGCCAGTTTAAGGCTATCACAGTGCATGTACATGTATTTGGATTTTGGAACAAAGACACCACAGTTCAGTTACAGCATACACAATCAGGTACTGCACAATCACACGGTCAGAGTTTTACATTTATCATCACGTACTTGTTAAATAAAAAATGTGATGGCACTGAACGAAACGGTAAATTACGACAGAGTTACTGGCACTGCTGAAACCTGCTGCTATCACACATTAGATAGCTAACAAACGTTATCTAATTGTACTTAAGTGCAGACAATACAGTTTGTTGCTCATTAATTGTTGCAACAGTGACTGTAGCCAGTAAGAGCAACATACATTTGAACATTTTGCAATACTAGTCACAAACATTTGTATACTGTCTTTTATGTGCCATTTGCCACCACTGCTTTTTATGAAACAAGTACAAAAGGTACTATGGACCCCGAAGGTGCCCTCTTGCTTACTTACTCTACTGTATTGCCTACGGTAAGCACCGCCTGCCGCGTGTTCATAAATACTCATCATTGCACTCCACTGCACATTGTGCAGGACGCTGCCGTAGACTCGCTACACGCACTGCGCCGGCAGTATAGTAGTGAAGGTTCAATGTCAAGTTTTAAATCGATAACATGAAACGAACTTTGATAATTACTCATTAATTAGAAATTAGTTTGAAAATCTGAGACAGTAGATCTGTGGGGAATGTCAGCATGAATGTGTATGCAAAGTTTCTTTGCACTGCACTGCGTATTAAGAAAGACTTAGGGATTTTTTTTAGAGATATCAGTACTGTTACAAAGCCACTGTGGTAGATGACTAGATTAGGAGGTTTATGGTTTTTATTGTCGTGCTTCAACTGAAATTGATACTGTAATTTTATAATGATTACATGTGCACATGAATCGTAATAATAACACCTGGGAAACACTTGCAATAAAAAAGTTCTTAAAGCCTGAACTAAAAGAGCAGAGTTACGGATTAATGTCATAACATTGTGCATATATACAATGTGGTGTTAATGTACTGTCATACTGTTTCATTAATAAGTTTCCACTTCCAGTTCACTGTGTGTCCACTTTGCTACAGCATATTGCTATTGTGAACATCCACAGTTATATCAAATACGAAAAGTTCTTACTCTGTCGTCACATAACTGCTTAGTTTAATATACAGGGTGCACCAAAAAATCCTGGCCTACTTTGAAGTGCTATAACTTTCATATTTTTTTGAATAAAGGGAAAATAAGAATATAACTTTAAAGAGTACTTACTCGAGAATCAAGATATGTTACATTTATTCGCCAGTGTTAAATATTCTATGTCGGCCAACCGTTTCATATCTCAGCAAGCTGGCGCATCGGTACATCAGTTGCGACATACAGTTGCCTCCCTAACTGCAAATGTGCCTGAGTTCATTGAGCCCAAGAACTAGCCACTAAACAGCCCGGATCTGAATCCGGTCGATTATTCCATTTGGGGAGCACTGCAGCAATTTGTCTACTGACAAAAAGATTCATGAGCTGGATCACCTGAAAGAAGTGCTAACGAGCTGCTGGAAACAGATGGCCAGACTTGATAAACAGAGCAATCGACCAGTGTCTTAGCAAAATTTTGCTGGTAGTTCGGGCTACAGGATGTCACATTGAGCATCGTTTGGACTAAGACAGCGTTCTCTCATCGGTGACAAACACTGCTTTCAAGCATTTATGAGTTATTTTATATTAATGCTGTAATTACATCATTCTTCCTGTATGTCTGTTTGCGTTTTTCTGATCAAGCTTTTGAGTGACGTGAATAAGTTATAGTTTTTGAAATCTCAAATTTGCTTCAATGCCGTTTTTATAACGTTGCTACTCCGAAAATTAATGAAGTTATTGCACTTCAAAGTAGGCCGTATTTTTTGGCGCACCCTGTATTTATCATTTCTTGCAAATGCATGTATATTTGATACATTTAGTTTTACTTACTATTGCATAATTACATTTGACGGTTAGAAATAAGCACACACTGCACATTGTTAAGCTCTGTATGCCTCCACCTGCTGCGACTTGACCTTTGACCTTTTGACCCCAAAATCTAATCAGTTCATCTTTGTCCTGAGATGCACTACTGACAAGTTTGGTGAAAATCCATCAATGCATACCATAGATGTCGCAGAAACATCACAGATGTACGCGTACACAAACGGACACACAGACGGACGACTTAAAAACAATTCCTCGGCACCGCCTAACGGTGGCGGATGCATAAAAATGTACATAACAAATAAGAGCGACATAAATATATTATCAAAATACAAAATACTGGTACAATTTTGTACCAGTTTAAATTTTATACACAAAACGATATATGAAATCTGTTCTTTAAACTAGCAAACTGTTGGACCTAGTATAGATAGCAGTGCACATACAACAGTTTTCAGATCACATTCACACACTGAGCTCAAACTGCTTACAGATGTCTACAGCAGACCATCATGTCACTTCACCAGCTCTCTGATACGTACACAGCTGTTTTAGTGCACATTCTGGCTGAGGCAGCTGCAAAATACAGATAACATAAAACATTCTTGCACTGTTTATAAGAATATATCATGCATTTTTGAGCTAAAGATAATGCATGTCTACTGACATTTTGTGTGGCATGGTGGTACAATGCTCTGGGTGTCAGACTTGCAATAAAGAGGCTGCAGTTTCGATTCCCAGCCACTTCCCTGTCAGGTGACGACTCTGTGCAAGTTATTCGTGCACTTCTTCCTCTGTCTGAGCACAGGCTACTACTAGCCAAAGGGTGGTGATGCTGTGTGGTTGGGAAAGTAACCAGGGGCCAGGTGCAGTGTACATCAGCCTACAATACCGCCTAGATACAGGAATCCGCTCCGGGCCCAACATTCATGTCAACCATGGGACTACCTTCAGTTTACTGACAGACTGACATTTTTACCTGTCCGATTGCTATAGGATAGCATGGGACAGATTATAAAATCAATTGCTTTGATCTGTCTGTCTGTCTGTCCACGCTCCTACGGTCGCAATTTTCATTCAATTTTGATGCAATTTTGCACAGAAGTTGGGGGCCAAAAAGTAAGAACACATTGCGAGTCCAAAATGTCACGTTACCGATGACGTCACGTGAACCGGAAAGGTCAAGGTCGTGACTCAATATCTTTGAAGCTTAGTATCTCAAAAACTGTGCGAGACACACAGTTGCTTCAAATTGACCACACATAGGAAACCATATATTACAAAACTTATGGTCACGCAACGGATGATGTCACTTGTCGTGAATGGTGAATGTTTAAGTCTGGGGAGTTTGTTAAGAACCATCAACGGCTGTAAAATTTTAGCTAACAAGGGTTAAATGAATAAACGTAACAGTTATAGCTGGGCAATGGGACAGATACCTCGTTCCACAGAACGTATTTCTTGTATTACAAATGTAAAGAATTACTGAACGTTATAACTGTGAGACATGTATGGTGTATAATCAGAATGATAGAACACAAAAATTCTACCGTAATGATTTTACTCCTTTGCAAGTGGAATCTCTGAGTTATTGATGAAAAGACTGTGAATTATGCCAGACTTCCGACTGCCAGAACTCACGGCCTTGATGTAAGCAGGTGTACCGTCGCCAATTGCAAAATGGGTCTCAGTGCCATCATCAACAAATTCACCCTGTACAAACATAAGTGATCCACATCCTTCTAACTTACACAGAAATTCTGTAAACTTAACTGTTATAATGTGCAGATATAACCCTGAATTTTAAAGAACAGAATTAGAGCAAAAGCTGAATTTCTTGATTATAGTCAGCAGGACAGCAGAATAGCTATATAGTACCAAGACGAAGAGTCAAAAGTCAAAGTATGTTTCTCAAGAGATGCAGCTGTAAAAACAATGCACACTGCCAAAGCACCCACTCCATTACGTGTTACCATCTGCTAAAGTGTCCCACAGCCAAATGGCTTTGTGACCTATATAATAATATCAACTTGTAAATATTTGC
>Ga0209679_1000857_pt1 | contig 11894 bp, 8 predicted proteins | sample WorMetHEROISLAND_4_FD_187408 | JGI IMG/M metagenome (GOLD analysis project Ga0209679, IMG submission 187408) | Marine gutless worms symbiont microbial communities from Max Planck institute for Marine Microbiology, Germany - Olavius sp. 2 HERON... ...
TGGGAAGGGAGGGAAAGGAAGGGGAGAGAGGAGGGGACACGAAGGGGTCCACAATTTAAGAAAAACGACCCCCCGTCATCAGATGGCTGGTTACGGGCCTGGTGTGTTGGATGATTTGTGTTGTTTGCTGTCATAATGTCAATACAATAAGCATTGAGAACTGGCTGGCACTGAGTGCTTGTGATTTTGCAGCTGATGATGTGTTGTGCTTGTAGGAATGAGCTCAGGAGGCAACTCAACTGGCATGGCTGCATATCAGCATATGCCTAACAGTTCTGGTGCTAACAGCACAAGCAACATGGCAGCGTCAGCAGGCATGCATGGCATTGGCAATTCCCCAGGCTCGTCACGTTACATTTCATGTCATTCTGTCTGATAGCTAGTACCAGTTGTCAGCTTGATGCTGAAGTCAACAACATTTGGCAGTTTTTCAGATGTCAGTTTTTATAAGCCAACACGTTTATAGCATTAACGTGCAGGTTAACCAGCACGACTATGACTAACATGGCTTTGTGGTTTAATCGTTAGAGGCTCTTGTTATATAGTTACATGTAGCTGCATAGTTTGTCCATATTGTTGTGCTGAAGCAAATGAGAGCATGATGTCAGCAGTAGGCTGTTGAACTCTGTGTGTGATAGTTGCATTGTCATTATGTTCCACTCTGTAAAAAGTTGGTTATTAAGCATTACGTTGAAACTGACAGTATGGGCTAATTGATTTGCTTGTGGTGAAAATATATTATCATAATGGCAGTACTTTAGTAGTGGGCTAAATGGAGACAAACGTGTGTCTCCGTCCCCAACCATAGTCACATAGCACACTTTCCCAACTTTCCCCGTCCCTCACATACCTGTTGTCTCCATCCCTCCTATCCCTTCCCATCTGAGGTTTCCCAGATCTTTGTACAGCAGCATTGTGTCTGTGATCTTACAGTTCCAGCACTGCAAACTCTAGTGCTGAATGCTTCTGAAGTCTATGTCCATGAGGGTGAGCTCTCACAATGGCTGTGCCGTGATGAAAGCACCATAAACGTTGTCATGTCTGTTATTATAATTATTATCACGTCAGGTGAGTGATGGAACATGTGCATTGTGCAGGTGGTGCAATGAACTCTATAGGTGGAGGTGCGGTCGGCGGCAGCAATGGCTGTGCAGTGACTGGTGGCGCAGTTGGTGGTGCAGAAGCCATGCAGCAGTATGGTGCCGGTGCTGCTACTGGACTCTCAGGATTATTGAATCCAGGCATGTTGTTACTGTTAACAGTATTTTTGTTTGCAGATTTTATAGATACCTTATTGTGTTGATGCAAGACAATTTATTAAGACTGTCACGTGGAATATTCATTGAATGACTGTAAAATTATGCTTAAATTTGTTTCACATTGTATAAAATTTGTTTGCAAGTAAAATACAAAAAGGTAAGTTAAATAAATAGAGGAGGTAACATTTGGAGAGCAGATGTAGCCAGTATGATCAGCAGCTGACTGGTGATGTTGATGTTTGTGAAATGTTGATTATACAGCAATGTTTTCGAACTCCGCGTCTGCACAGTCAATGGCACAGATGAAGTATGCCAACAGCGGTTCTGCTGGTGGCCATCTTGCATCTGGCATGACTGGTTTTGCATCCAGTTTCTCAGCAACTAAACAGATTGAAGGTGAGTGTTGTCATCCTTATGTGATGTCTGTTTTGAGTTGCTGATTGAGATGACAGATGTTGACATCTTTAATTCTGGTATGTATGTGCTGTGTGCAACAGAGCATTAGTATTTATGCCAGAGACATTAATTTTTGAGCTACAGATGTGTTAAGAAACTTAATTACCAGTCATTGGCATGCATGTAAACTGTTTTTAAAGATTTTATTTGTACATATAACGTGTTTTTAATTGGGATATTTTAAACCCATTTTTCAAGTTATACTTAGCTCACTTCAGAGGCATTTTAGCTGATACATGTTCCTGTCATCAGTACACAAGTGCAATGTATGTGTGTGTGTGTGTTCAGGTCCGGAAGGTGCAAACCTCTTCATCTATCACTTGCCACAAGAGTTTACTGACTATGATTTAGCTCAGTTATTTTCATCGTTCGGCAATGTTTTGTCTTCAAAGGTTTACATCGACAAGCAAACAAATCTTAGCAAATGTTTCGGTTTGTCTTTTGCTGCTCTAGTAACTTGTTCATTTAATATGGAAATGGGTTGTCATGTCATAGTTTTTTGTTGGATATTTTTGTACAGTATGTTGATGCTTATTGTGTGTAGTAAAGTACTTGTCCTAGCAGTTACACCCTCAGCGTGTGCTGTGCGTGAATGGTTAGTTGGTTATCATAATGGGCCTGGGTTCAAATGCCGGGTCTGGTCAGATAATTTGTGTTGGGCTTATTAGTACACATGTTTTTAGATTAGTGTCTCACAGACGATGGGGTTCGACAGTGTCTTCTCTATGTATAGTACGACCATTGGTGGTTTTTGTGTCATGGGGTTGGCTTCCTGTTAAGACAACGCTGGAGTCGTGAAGTTGCAGATGTGTGCTGTGGGCTGAGCTGGGCATCTGGCTTGTGTGAGCGATGGTGGACAAAAGCCAAGGCAATGGGGAGATGTACTCATTGACATTACTCAAATGCCTGCACAGTCAGTACTGTCCATATTTCCTCAGACGTACATAACACACCACCAGTAGCCTACAGTAGCTGGTGCTGCTCATCCTCTGAGTGAGACATGAAGAGATGTGTAGAAAATCTGATAGTACTGTTTATGTATATTTGTGTTAGGGTTTGTAAGCTATGACAATCCAGGTTCTGCACAATCAGCAATTCATTCTATGAATGGGTATCAGATTGGAACGAAGCGGCTCAAAGTTCATCTGAAACGTCCCAAAAATGAAACAAAGCTCTACTAGACAGGACTGATAGTGGCCAGTCCCACTGACAGTGAGTGTTGCTGTGAATACATACGTGTAATTTTGTGAAACATTTCTAGTGTATGGCCTAAGATGCATGTACAACAGCATATTGCAGAATCCTGTTTTAGCGGTGTCTGTTAGTAATGTTGTTTTCGTGCCTCAGCCAAACGTAATGTGGCTGGAGGCATCGTTTTCTGGATGTTCGTGTCTGCGTGTCCCAAATCTTGTTAACACAGTATCTTGAAAAGTATTGGACGTATGTTCACCAAACCTTCAGCATTGGTGCATTTTAGGACAAGGATGAACACGTCAGCTTTTGGGTCAAAAGGTTGTAGTTCAAGGTCCTGTGGCTCTATTCACGAAAGGGCATACGACATATCATGCGTACAAAAGTCGTATGACCTTGACATCTGTACAACTAGCGTAGTGAAGTTGTTGTATATCCAGCCTAAATTCTACAACTGATGTGAGGCTGTCATACTGTTTGCATAGTATGCCAAATCCCAAAAATATTACTTGATATTGCTTATTTTCATTAATTTAGATTTTTCACATTTATTTTGATCTTATGTTTAAAAATGTATTTTTATTAAATTTATTTTACTTATTTGTAATCAAAGTACGTTACTATATTACAGTACACGTAAACTATGATGTCATGCAGCATTGTCAAGGGAAACCACAACGCTTATTTGCAGTACCCACTTGCCGTGTTTCAAATTTTATCATTATAACAAAATATCAAGTACAGAAACAGCCAAAACAAATATTTAAATATATACAAAATATTTTAGCAGCTGTTTGCTTGTCATCCGCATGCTCACCTGCATTTTATATGCTACCATATATAAACTTTTACACAGTGAAAAATGACAGAAGTCGTTGATCTCTTGATAAATTTAGCCAGTTATAACAATTTTGGTGAGAAAATGGCAGAGCTTGTATTAAAAGCAACAAATTTTTCCACTCCCACAAATTCTGTTGATTCAAAATGTAAAGAAACATTGGTGTGTTTGGTTTACGACCTTTTTGTGACGTCCATACGATACGACACGTTTCGTGAATAGAGCGTATCGTAGCTGCGAGTTTGGTTGTACAACGAAATTTACGACTACGATACGACTACAATACGACAGTGTTTGTGAATAGCTGCCCTGGTGGGCTCATACGTGTTGGAAAATGCACTTTTAGCCTTGTTAATGCAATATCCTGAAAATTACTGGATGGAGTTTCTCCAAACTTCCCTTATTGGTGTACTTTAGGCCAGAGATGAGCTGGTCAGATTTTGAAGGTCGTGGGTCAAAGTCAAGGTCACAGCAAGGTCACATGAAAAAAATTGATGTGAAAATATTCAGGACTCTACGGCTTGAAGTGTAACAATGACATTGAAGTCAAGGTCAGGGTCAAGGTCGCTTCCGGGTCAAATATTTCAATGAGTTACCGCAGCATGCAGAGGCATTTACGCTTCGGCATAAAATGTCATCTACTTTCAATGGCGTGCTAAATTGCAAACGTAACTCCTGTCTGATATAGAGCAATGTGCAGTTTGTCTGGCACAGCTCAATCTTTTGTCTTCTGGTTTTAGTTATGTGTCATTTTTCGTAAATTTTGACTGCAGTCATATTTGTGTTTTGAATGTTGATACTCATACCAGTATTTTTGATTTTTGTTCAACTAACCAGTTTTTGTAGAGTTGCAGTCAGTTTTGCTGTGTGAACGTTTGTGAATCGTTAGTGCAGGACTATACAGCCAGGATGTATCAGGCATTATAGGATAACTGTGATAGCAGTCATAATATTTTAGTTATAATATGTAGCTGTAATAAATTCGTTATAAGTGGTTTTAGGAACTACATAAAATAACTTTGTTTTGAGACGTTAAAGTTGACAACTTTTGAAAAGTTTACCTTTGTTTATCTGAATTTGAATTAAATTTGAACGTCGGGGCAAAGTAACTAAAAACCATGCCAGATAATGTGGAAATCTGCGAATGCTGATGCCAGCTGTTAAGCGTTTGATGCCTCCTTCACCTTGATACACAATTACACATGCTGGATGATAATGATGAGCGCTTTGTCTGCATTCAGCTGCTACAACCTACAGCTCTACCGGTGACACAGATTGGCAGCTCAGGCAGAGTTTACAGTGTAGGCATGTTGGTGTCCAGAACCTCATGATGAAGATAATATTGTGCCATGCCAGTGGCATGACAAACACATGAATGTCAAATACTGAAGACTGAAATTCAAATTTTTAAAATTAAACTTAGAATTTAAGGTTTCACTTAGCATTCTAACCATGTTGTATGCTTATTGAGCTGAAAATCCTGCAGGTATTTGACAGAATAGTAGTCTCACAAATATGAGTCAAAATCAGTTTGTGTTAGTTTGTTGTTTTGTTGTAGGCACAACATTGCTTTCATCACTTTCGTGTATTGAGTCCGGCTGCCTGCATGGTCTTCCAAGTTTATTCTTGTGTCAACACTGTCATCTTCTGGTGCAAGTCACAACAGTGTTTTGCTTCACCGGTGTCGTTTTCACTCTGCAGCCAGCCACCAGCATGTTAATTGTTCTTTATACTGTGGTCATTGTGGATAACTACAATATTATCTGGTGCATTGTATTAAATACTGATACTAAACTGATTCTGGGACAGTTGTTCTACTTCACTGCTCCATTTGTTGGTACTTTGCGTAGTTACTGATTTGGTTAGCAGTGAGAACATGCAAGTCATGAAGTCACACTGTTACTGTTTGTAGATAATGCGGTGGACATATTTTACAGCTAAGCATTTTTTTCACAGCTGATGATGTGTTGCAGAAGTCGGGGTTCATCTGGGCTAAAAATGTGTGATATGAGTATGGTGTCTGATATGTTTGTATTACTGCTCTGTTATTAGGCAGCATTGCGATAGATAGGCATTAGACAGGCACCATGGTTCCCCCACGGGAAGGAAAATTTGAGGGATCGGATTTGGGGTCAAAATCCCCAATCAAAACTTGCATTGCAAATTGCGACCAAACCGTTACAGACAGCAAAATTGTTACTATAGACAGCCCATAGCAACTCGGCCAAGCCCTGTCCAGTAGTACCATCACTGACCCGATACGACTTTCCTTCCCCAAATAACATGTTCAGAACGATGCTGCCTAGTGCCAAATGACTTTGGCCGTTGTTTCTGTTTTTATTACACTGAGAATCTCTGTTTGCTGGTGGTATGTCAGTGGAATTAATAGCCAGTCACACAGTCAGTTTGCATGTCTTTACCGTGTAGTATCTGTAACACTGATCAGTGATCAGTGTCTGATCAACACTCAAGTACTGGTCAAGTAGTTTTCTGTGTACTCCTTATGCTTGTTTTTTTAGTTTGTGGTCAGCGAATGATAAAGACGCTATGAGAGCAGTGGTTACAGTTGTCTGTTCATTTCTCCTAGTTTCTTTTCTGTGGCAATGTTGAAGCTGAACAGTGGTGACTGCCATTGTTGAGTGGCAATGCCATTGTTGAGTGCTTTTACACAGTGACAAGTTGATCGTTGCTATCCTGTTGATTTATTGATATCGGATATTGTGTGTATATTTGTGTGTGCGTGTGTGTGTGTGTGTGTGTGTGTGTGTGTGTGTGTGTGCGCGTGTGTGTCAGTTAGATTTTTATTCCCAGAATGTGGACAGTTTTAACTGTGAATATTGTCCAGTTAGGACATTGTTGTTAGTGTTGGGTGCATTTTCTTTGCTGTTGTGTACTGAGTATGTGCTTGTAGTTTGCAATTTGGTTTGTTACTTAGTTTGTTAGGTGCTTGCCACCATGGCAGTGCAGAGTTTTGTCCTCTGCGTATTTATTGTGTTAGTGGTAACTTTGATGTGCCCACGTTTTAATGGAAGATTTTGTTTTATCAGCAGAGCTGATTTTCAGCGATGTTTTTCACTTATGCTGTCGAGTCTTAACACTGATGCTGTGTTGTTTGTAGCCAGCGAGTGGATTTTAGGAAATGGAACATTGTGAACATTTGTCTGCTGTATGAGCTGTTTCACTTCATCTTTGTTTGAACATTTTAACCGACCGCACTCGACGAGCTTTGTGGCATTGTCACAGTTTTGTCCAGCATGTGATCTGTTGCCAGTGTCGTGTGTTTCTTCTGTGTTACTTAGTAAACGAATTCACGTATATATGATGGATGTTTTTGTTTGAAGCGTTTTTTTACTTATTTAGTAAATGTAAGATAATATGACATATATGTAAATTGAGTCAGTGTTTGGGAAAGAGGTTAAAGAGTTATAGATTGTTATCAGTTGACATTCTGTGGCATATTTGTGCATGTAGCATTACTTGAGTCAGTGGTATATACTTACATATAGCACATGGATGCTGTGTCGGTGTTTCTTAGTTGTATTCTGCAGTCAAGCCATCATCCAACCTTTATCGGTGAGTTTTACTGTGTTGAAAGAGGTTACTGATAGTCTAGTATCTTGCATGACTGTGATTAACAGCATTGTAGAAGGCAAAGATGTCAATTTGTGGGTTAGCCTGTGCCCATTTCTAATGTAATCGTTGTGTTACTTGTGAGGATTCATCTGTATATGAATACGTAGAAATATATATGTATATCTATATTAATGTTGTAATTGTCGGTATGTATAAATGTATCTGTGTGAATATTGTTTGTTACATACTGTGACGGTTGCGTCATTCAGTCGGTTATTTTATTGAGACAGATGGTTATGAATCTAAACAAGTTGGAACTAGAATAAATGGCAGAGCTGGATAGTTGTATTGCTGCTGGTCTAATCTGGATTAATTTTCAGTGGATTTACATTGTAGCTGCAGAAATGTGTAATTATTTGATAAGTGGAATGAGTGGTCTGAGCATTAGAACTCTTGGATGATGGATTGGTGATCATTTTTATCATATCATTAGGCATACAGGTTAACTCAGTCTGTCATCACACGTTCTGTGTCTGTCCTTTCATCCTCCAGTCCATTAATGTCATTTGGTAGCATGTACCAGTTTGTATTTTTTGTAACTGGTCAGCACTGAGTTATGGTGTGGTTGGTTAATGCGTAGAGGCAGGGTTGTGAAGCTTGTTCTGTTCAGTTTGTGGTTATTGTGAATGACATGGTGTGTGTGATGATGCCAGTCCTGTTACAATGGGCATTCTAGCTGTCTGTCTACTTGGTTGCATTAAACACTCGCCCATGTTATGCCTTAACTGAGTTGGTCATCGCTTGATGCTTTATAGTGTAGAGAACCACAGAGTGTAGATGCATATTTATACTGTTTGTGAGCTTTATATTGTGGGTGACATTGTCCAAGGTATTTGATATCTATCTACTGTTTGTTTATGCTAATTGACTTGTGCTGAATCGATTGACGTTTGTCTAAATGATGTAGACGTGTGAGTAAGAAACAACTGCAAACACTTGAGTCTGTGCATTTGCTAGAGCAAATGCTGTCATTATATGACGTGCGACAACCGCTGTTTTGTGTTTCTGATACAGTTAACAGGTGACGAGTTGTGCAGTCCGTCAACGTGTATCAAGTGCTGCTTACTGTACATCATGTACACACAGATAGGCCGTGTTGGCATCTGTTGGCAGATACAACGTGCGTGCGAGAAGTTGGCCACTTCGTTCTTTGTTGGTGTGAAGTTGTTGATCTTGTAGTCAGCTGAAGTTCATAAAGTATATTAGGATCATTGTTTGTAGACATAATTTTGCGAAGTTTTTGTTTTCTTTGTTGGTGAGAGGTCAAACACCTCGCTTCCTGCATTTTGTTGACTGTCAGATGGACAGTTGTGTGTTGTATTTTCTGAGAGTGACTTGCAACAACAGTTTATAGTTACGTCAGTTCAACATTTGGTCTGTCTGCTGGTTGGTCAGTGTAATTTGCTGTACAGGATGCAGCATAAATACAGTCCTCTTGTTATACTCTGATGTTTTGTATAGGTATTTTAATGCATTTTCCACAGCTTACTGAGCAGACATTTAGCTATGTTGCCTTTTAATTTCATTAAGACATTTAAGATAAAAAGATAAAGATAAAAAAACTGATGGCTGTTTGAACTTGCAGGTGAATGAACACAGAGTTGTTATGGCAGAGAAGTAGGTACATTATAATTGCTCAAAGAATTCTGGGAAAGATAATTTGTGGCGGTTGGTTGGATGAGAGGAAAGGCATCTGACCTGTGAAAAGTCGTGCTACAACAGTTATCAAAATACTTTTGAAGACTGACGTAACCTGGAGTAACTGTGAACAGGTTGGCCAGTGAATAAAGACTAAATAGTAGTAGTAGTGGTCTTCTTACAGAGATAAATGGCCAGCCACCTGATTTATGTGGTCTGATGTAGGATGCCATAACATGTCATGATAGTGGTGAACAACATTGTGGAGTTGAGCAGTGTTCTGTAATCATTCTGGGCTGATGAGCTGTCATGAGCTGTGCAAGTCAGTCCTATATCATTTTGTGAAAGATTATTGTGTATCTGGTTTTAATTTTGAATTTTTGGTTTAAATAAAGAATATAATATTAAAGTGTTTGGACAAAACATTACATGTTAGCCATTCTTCTGATTTTATTCTTAGAAATATTGGTGAAATGTTTTTCAATAATCTGTGAAATTTGTATTGAAGTACGTAGAGCGATTGTTGAAATGTCAAAGTCTGCATGTGGGTTATTTTATGCCGTGCTATGTAAGTAGTTTGTAGCACTTTGGTACTGTGCTGACTTTTGACGTCTGTTGTTACTTCGTTCACAACTTTATCGACTGTGATGATCTAGTAATTGTCAGATTGTTATTGATATCTGTAGTGACTCTTTGTTCCAGTTTTGATGTGAAAACCAGCGTAATGTCATCTAATTGCATCTTGCATGTCTTGTGTCTTCATATTGGCAGTGAGCGTCCAACATTGGATCTGTGTGAAGCTTGCAGTTGAGAATCATCTGAGCGAGTGAGTGGTGTGTCCATCTTGCTGTAACACTACAGTGACTGAGTGATGTGTCCACCCTGCTAGTCTTGAGTGTCGCATTGTGAGTGGATGCTGCAATGAAGCAATGTTGATGCAGATTATTGTGCGGCCACCCTATAGGCTGTAATACACGTCTTGCCTATTTGTCTGTCTGTCTGTCTTTCTGTCTTTTCCGAAAGGGCTCGTAACTCAAAAACAAAAAAAATGCAGAGAAGTCAAAATTGGTTCCCCAGAGCACGAGTAAGTGGAATACCAGTTTTCAGTTGAAAAGGTCAAAGGTCGCGGTCACCAGACGTGGAAAAACCTATACAGCAATCAGCGTCACCATAGTGGTCTTGAATAATAAAAATACATACTCTTTCACCAGAGGGCACTGCTGTAACAGTACACTCTTGTCAGCTGGATGGAAGGTCGCATAGCATGTCCGCACTCTGCGTCGACATCTTTGGTTGTTTACATTGTTTTTCATTTGATAACATTACTCATGAATTGCACTTGCTGCTGATGTAAATTTAGTGCTGTTTTTTGAAGGAGTTCATTTACTGTACGTATTTACAAAATTTCTTCCATCTATGTAATTGAAAACAGCAGCGAACATGGCACTCGTGTTTCTGGCAGTTGCCATGTATCTGTGCGTAAATTTGTTGTGGAAATTTGTCATACTGTTGTACATGCAGTAGGGAATTTTTCTGTCTTTGGAGTGTTGAGTGAATTTGGCATGTAGTAGATAACAATGTGAGAGTGCCTGTTTGCTTCAGTTGTACAGAGAGAATGATGTTCAAATGTTAATGTCACTCTGTTGACATGTGGTCTTCTGTTCAAAGCTGATGTTGGCAGACGTTGCATTATTTGTTATTTGCTTGATAATTAAGGCCGTAACTGATAATCTGTTTTCATTGTATTCTGGCCAGACAAAAATGAATATTTTGTTGAATTGTGTGCTGGAACTGAATAGTAATAGTTCACTGTGGAGATGAGAGTAGCTGCAGCATGGCGGTAAAGTACGTACACTTTGAGAGTTACAATGATGCAGTGCTGTGAAATAGACAAGCAATGACTGGCAGCATTGCCGAGGCGTATCATAGCTGAGCTGTTAATGATCATGCATGCTCGCTGTCACTGCACTGCTGCAAGCTTCAGCTCACTGACGTTTAGTAAATCTGCTGTTGCAGTATTGCAGATTCAGAGACTGGTTGCTGTTCCAAACAAGCATCTCTTAACAACACAACAGCTGCTTTCTGCTGATGTCAGAAATGTCAGATATTTACATTTAACTGAGTGAATTAAATAAAATTCAGTTACACGGCTGTAGTGTTTTTTGACTATATATAGACTGACAGTGACATTAAGAAGACATTGCTGACAACTATTTAAGTCATGTGCAGTCTCGAGTCATACAGCACTGAGTTTACTTTTCATATTGACCGGATACTTGAACGTTTGATGCAGTTTTGACACTAAACGAAACTTCACTGTCATTGCAGAACATACGATTATGTCAGCATGTTGTAGCTTACTTAATATGAAGTGTTAACTGTTAGCCCTCATGATTGGTGTATTGAATCCTGCTGGCTTACTGCACACATTTGGTTGGCATTTACTTAATACATAAGTTGTCACCAGTACTGAGTATCCAGGTCCTGCTGTTACTTATTAGTTTTTCGTTTCAGTAGGTGATCTGTTTACTGTGTTTGTTATTTATTGAGAAATTTTATGGTTGCTTTTCATTATTGTTGATATTCTTGTCTACATTGCAGCAGGCAACATGGTTGAATGTATATGATGTTGGCCTTGGCAGATGCATGTAGATCAGCATTGTTCAAAGTACTGTGATAAATATTTGAGTGAAACTGAACTGAAAGTAACTTCATTGTTACACAGTGAAAAAGTATCCTGGAAACGGTATCATTATGTGAAGTCCAAGTTTGGCCAGTTAGCCACGGATTGTTACTTATATGCTTTTATCACTCTCAAAACCTGCTTCATTAAAAAAAATGAATTACATTGCAGTAGTGACAACAGTAACAAAACTATA
>Ga0209679_1000858_pt1 | contig 11892 bp, 7 predicted proteins | sample WorMetHEROISLAND_4_FD_187408 | JGI IMG/M metagenome (GOLD analysis project Ga0209679, IMG submission 187408) | Marine gutless worms symbiont microbial communities from Max Planck institute for Marine Microbiology, Germany - Olavius sp. 2 HERON... ...
GCATAAACTGAGATAAAGCGGCTGTTGTTTGACTTAAATTTCACGACGCGACTGACGCTACTGTTTACGTCAGCCATGTGCGTGTCGTGCCTCAAACAAAATACCAATCGTGCGATTGGCGTAAGAATAATGGACATAACATTTATACAGTGTCTTCGAAGCCTACTGCTAGACGTGCACAACACCAAACTAACACAGGTTCACAATCATTTTATTCTCGTGTTTAGATGTGTAGACTTTCTGTCGAGTTGCAACGATCTGTTTTTTTTAACAATCTTCGTTGTTGTAGGCCTATGTTTTGGTTTGGTTTATGGTTTGTTAGCACCATTAAAACAAAGATACAATACAACACAGTTAACGCACAGAACAACAGTTAAGGTGCTAATTGGTCAGGTGATAGAAGAGAGTCAGTAAACGTGCTCTCTGTATGGTCTCAACCTGGCCATTTGGCCAACGACTTACATTTATGCAGAAAACTTAATACACAACTTAACGAAGTGCTCAACTAAGTAAATGAAGCGAAGTAAACAAGCAAAAAACGTTAAATTAGTAAACTATTGTGCGTGCCTAATAGGCCTAAGTTTTAAGATAATGTTTTTTTTTCAAGTTTTTCCTAGAACAGAAAATTGTGCCGCATGCTTTCAATTCAGCCGACAATGAATTTTGCATTCAAAACTCCAAAGTTTAGGACCGGTGAATGTTATTGTAGGCCTACGTTTTAGTTTTTATCAGTTAATGCATCAGATGCATAGTAACGGTTAGTAGGCCTGTTAGCTCTAGAACCAGTGGATTTTATTGTTTATTTCGTTATCTTTTTTCAACGGAATCTTCGTTTTGACGAAAGTTTTCGTTAACGGCGGTTTTTCGTCCAAGTTTTCGTTAACTGAAAAGTTTTGCTGCCATCGACCGATGGTCGAAAACGAAAACTTGGGTTTTCCATATAGGTCTACAGGTAAAATTGTTTACGATGGTCCACCTAAATTGCATAATCGATTAACGGCAGTTGCTATCGGCCATTCGGCCTTTCTGTATTTATAGTTAATTGCCAGCCGGTTGGCCTATAGAGGGCCTACGTGAATAAATGTTATGCCGTTGCCATGGTTCTAAATCTAATGAATGCTTGCTGCTGCATCTACGTCATGCACCACTAACGAATAACGGAGCACGCAAAAGTCGCTGAAGAGAAATTAACCAAACAGGTTAGCTTGTATTTTAAATTCGACTAAAAATAGAAATTTCATTTTTCATTTTGTAAGCTTAAGCCTAAATACAATCGCGATTGCTCTTAGCCTGTTATTTGGGTTAACGTTATAATATTAAACTAGAGGACTGGCCTCAGAAGTGTGCAAACCCACGCCGACGGTTCTTGTCCGTTAATTCGCCCGAATTATTTTTCGGGTTATGGTTAGGACTTAGGGTTGTTGATCGAAAAATAGAAAAATAATTCGGGTGAATTAACCGACAAGTATCACGCCGACCCTGACATGTGACCTTTTGACATCAACTAGGGCTGTTCCAGTAAAAAACCGCACCCCCTGGTGGACGGCAATCATTTTTTTGCCGGGGAGGGAGAAGGTATTCAAACAGCACAGATCCGCGGGGTATACTGGTCAGACGTCCCACGAAATCCGTGATGGGCGATGTTTTGCACTCCTCCTTATCCGGGGTCACTGGAGGTCTGCCAGTATTGGTATTTTATGTGATGGCCACACGATGTGAGCCTGTACGTTGGTCATTGTCACAGCGTAGGGGAGCTACACAGCGTTTGAGTGATGGAGGACCAGCAGAAGGCAAACAGAGATCACCACTCGAAACAAGTGAACCCGACGAGCCAGGCCTACAAAGACCGCATGGATGATCACTCTAACCAAGGAAATCCAAACAGCGAGGCCCATCAGGCGGCTCAAGACAACCGCGCCAGTCAACTGAATCCAAGCAACCCTGAATGCAAAGGCAGTAGCCAAAGCGACCAGACCAAAGAACAGACAAAGCAGACGAAGCCCCAGCAGAAGGCAAACACAGATCACCACTCGAAACAAATGAACCCGACGAACCAGACCTACAAAGACCGCATGGATGATCACTCCAACCAAGGAAATCCAAACAGCGAGGCCCATCAGGCGGCTCAAGACAACCGCGCCGATCAACTGAATCCAAACAACCCTGAATGCAAAGGCAGTAGCCAAAGCGACCAGACCAAAGAACAGACGAAGCAGACGAAGCCCAAGGAGTGAACACTCGTTGTCTGGGCGTTGTTGACGAGTAACAACAACATGCATCGGTGTTTTTCTGAGTGTTGTATAAGTGTGCCGTAACTGTAAGCTTATGTCGCTAGAAACTAGAGTCAATGGCCTACATTTTTGCCGCCGATAGTATGGGTCTATCTTCATTCATTTTTTTGTGGTGGGCTCCGAAAGACGCATCTTTTCTAGAACAGAATGCGTATCGGCCGTTCAGGGTCACCCAAGGTCGTTGATTTTGGCACCAATCGAAAGGGCGTATGCGACTTCCTATTAGTCATTAATAGTAACTTTGGTCCTATCGTGCACCGTTTCTGAGATACAGCGAGTTATTCGCTGAAAATTGCGAATTTTTCCTACCCCACCATTGTTTGACGCCCCCGTTCAGGGGGAACCCGTCAGAATTTCTGGATGAAACTCATCGAGCAAAAACTAGAGGCATGGGGCTACTGTGTGGTGAAAATTGCATGATCGTAACTTCAACCGTTTTTGACTGATCCACCCGTGTGACGGACGGACGGACAGACGGACGGACGGAATTGCCGTAGCATATGCGCGCGTATGACAGCATATGCTGTCGCGCGCAAAAAAATTAATCAAAATATTTTATTTAAACAAGAGGCTCCTTGACATAATTTTACCCGGCCAAAAGATGCTGTCGCCGGCCTGTAGACTCGAGTACCACTCATCTGAAACCGGAAGTTCTTGTGTTCACTAGAAAAAAATGCGGATTTTTATCGAAAACCATAGTGTCCAATCCAGTTATTAATATACAAGTGTAACCAGAATACGATTGTCATCACAATACCAATAACATTTCAGCGCTTTTGTCCTTGGATGTCAAATGTCAATGTCAATGTCAGATGTAAATTTATATGTGGTCTTGGTTTGATCTTGGCATCGATACTTGTGGTGCTTGAGGGACGACACTGAATTAACCTGACACAACTTTGGGTAGTCGGTACTGGCACAGTGGCACTTGCCGCTCCATGGAGAAGGCGCCAGAAGGTATTAAGTGAACTCCCCCCTAAAACGAATTTTGAGCGTACTGCTACAGGTAGTGACAGTCAATACATATGATGTGAGATTTAATAATTAAACTATGGAATTATAAATAGGGATGCACCGGATCCATATCCGGATCCGGCCGCATATCCGGTGGACTGACTTCGTGAATTCGGTCCGGATCGGGATCCGGCCAGATCCAAAGTCTCTGGATCCGGTATGGATTCGGGTCGGGCCTGATATGAAAATTCTGGATCCGATGCACCACTAATTATTATAAAGTAGACATACTATATGTCTAGTATTCGAGTAGTAAAAAATACTAGACACTTTAGTGTTTGGAGTCAAGCAACTCGAGTGCTGGAGTTTGTTATTTGGGACTTGGCACAGCCCTACTGTATGCTATATATAGCACCACACATACAAAACATTACAGCAGATTAAACTGCCGTTCTGCTGAATTCATATTATTGGTGTCATTTTGTGACCTTATCACAAAACATATTCTGATATTTTAGATATGCACGTATTGCGTATATGTTGTCAAAAGCCTAGTTTCGTGGATGTATTTGCATGTTATCATATTATTAGTCGCTGTTGTATACTAGTTTATTTAGCCTATGTTGAGATGAAACACGGCTGAATTAAGACACTAAATGACATCTCGCATAACAGCTTTCTTCACTGGCGGAATGGCGGATCCAGACTCCCCAATTGGGGGAGGGGCAACCCTACCCTCCCTTGCCTTCCCCTCTCCTCCCCTTCCCTTTTCTTCCTTTCCTTCCCTTCCCCTCCCTCCCCTTAGAAGTAGGCCCTTAAATACAGCTAGAGAGTCTGGGGGAGCGCTGTAAGCGGAAATCGAATTTGGTGCATTTTAGCCTTAAAATCTGACATCTGGTGGCATCAATTTTACTAATTTTCCTGAGAATCAATTGTTACGCGAGCGTCTTGTTTAGTGTAAAGACAAAAAACACCTGATAGAAGGCCTAACCTCTATATCAAACCCAAAGTTTATAGCCAGACTGTCTGACTATTTTGGGGCCATGGCCGGATTGGGGGTCATGGCCGGATTGTCCCCCTGGATCCGCCACTGGCTTTCTTGGTGTTTTGTATAGCGCTAGAATGTGAAGCAGTTCCAGTGGCGTAGCCAGTGTGGAGAAAATTGAGCAATTACTAATCCACGACTTACAAGGCGACTTTTTCAATATTACAAATGCGAGTTTTTCGGATGGATAAGTGCTCCCATGGGCGCCGCCAGGCGGACGCACTAGACGCATGTGCGTCCACTAATTTTTCTAAGAAAAAATTGTTTATAAACATTATGGTCTTGTGACCTGGATCTCCGAACTTCTGACCTCGAGTGGTCGTAGCGTTCCTTACGGACAATAATTCCACCAAGTAGGCTATGATCGCGATTTACCTACTGCTTGGCCATTATGGTCATAATTTGTGCGTCCAATTTTTTGGGGCCTGGCGGCGCTCTTCAGTGATTATATGATTATATTCCGCCTAAACTGCTCCAAGAAGGGTTCTCCGTGATTTTTGCTCAGTGACGCTCCCTGCATCCTTTAATGGGCTAGAAAGGCAAATAAAGTGAGTAATCCACCCATCGACGCCATCAACCACTCGACGTCTTCACTTACCACGCCCACATTTACTCCACCCCCTTGAAAATTTAGACTGGTTCGTCACTGATTGTTATATAACTGTTGTCGTTGTTGTGCGCAGCAGCTGACTAGCCTTGTTAATTCACATTTTTATTCAAACTGTTAAAACAATAAATCTGTCGTAGAGACTAAGACTGTACGTGTGTTTGTGTGTTCCGGACCAGTAAGTAAGTTAACTGAGTTAACCTGACGTAAAGTGTATGCAATAAAACCAGGCAAAAACCTACGTGGCTAAAAAAAGTTGGAAAGCACTGAGCTATATTCAGGGGCGGGTGTAGAAAGACCCAGAAGACGCTGCCCTTAGCCCGAGATTGACTCAAATTTGCCAAAACGTCCGGAATTTTTCAAGTTTCAATGGTCTTAGAAGTGATGAATGCGCCGTTTTGTATCTAGCCGTAAAAAGAAAGTTTTCCTAAGAGATTCCCTACAGCCTACAAGAAGGAAATATTCTTTCTACATTCTCGCTGGTCTCATCTGGGGATTTGACCGAGACAAACCAGTCTTAGACAAAACTGTCTGAAAATTTATTGAAATTAAACAAATTGGTCTCAGCACAAAAAAGAAACGATGCCGCAGCTGTTCTTTTCCGTTTAAAGTTCGTCGACAACATTCACTACAAGTTTAAGAGTAGCCAAGCTTCGAAAGCCAGGCTTCAGAGTTCCAAACATACCGGCGCAAAACGGAATTTAATGCAGTATAGCCATTCAAGGTCATTCAAGGTCACGTGTTTTGGAATCAGTGGAAAGGCGATAAGAGACTACTAATGTTAGCCTTATTTGTTAAGGTTCTGACGATGTAGCGTCTACGAAAGATACGCAGCTTTTCCGCGGATTCCAAATATTCTGCGGATCACGGTCCGCTCCCGAACATCTCCGTTGGTCACGTGTGTAAACAGACTCTACTGTAACTATGTAAGAAATAATTTCTCGAATGGCTGTTCGTAATAGTGAAATTTAACGTAAAATGGCCATTCAAGATCATTCAAGGTCATGTATTTTGGGGTCATTGGAAGGGCGACACCGACAAGGGACTAAATAATACTATATAACAATGTTCGCCTCATTTCCTAAGGTGCCGAAGACGCGTAGCGACCGAAAGCCCTGAAAATCGACGTTTTCGTTTACTCCACTGTCGTTTGACGCCTCGTCTCCAAGGAACCCACGCGAATATCCGCATAAACCTTATATTGCCAAAAACTACAGTCATCGCGCTACATCTTTGCCGCTGATAGTATGGGTCTTCACTGAAATTTTCGTGGTGAAAACGCATGTATTTTGAAACAGAGTGCGAAATGGCCGTTCAAGGTCATCCAAGGTCTTTGATTTCGGTACCAATCGAAAGCGCGTTTGCAATTTCCTATTGGTCACCAATAGTAACCTTGGTCCTATCTTGCCCATTTTCAGAGATATTGCAGGTTTTCTGTTCAGAACAGCGACTCCACCCCTATTCCACCCGAATTTTTGGGGTGTTCTTAATGGCAATACCGCGCTTTGCACTACGTGCATCGCGCGGTAAAAGTAATAAAATCTCAAAAAATTACAAAAAAACATTTTCACTCAGTCGTTACCTTTACTGCGCCTACTTCAAAACTATCCCCTCGAAATTACACCGCGATGAGATTATTAGGCCTATAGGCAAGCAAAAGCAAATAAGGCGGAATAGCCTAATCTGACGGATATTAGACAGAAAAGCCTTTCCGCCAACGCATGTAATTATATAATCTGCCAACGAAACAAATTCGGCCGGCGGACTATGGAAATCGAATGTCAGAACATGGGGCTTCGAGGTAGAAGCTGGTAGTGTAAGTTCATCTCTGTTGATATGAGTATTTCGTTATAACTGACGAACCCGGCGGCATCTATACAGTCTAGAATTTCGTCAGATGACGTCCGGAATTATTAAACAACATTATTAAAATTTAAAAACAATGCGGGTACTACGATGTGCTGAAGGGGATGCATAATATGTCCACGTTACGTGGGCTCACTGATTCGGAATGTTACAAATTGTAAAAGTTCTTAAAATTTACAGTTTTTTTGCGAACTTTGAAACCTATGCGAATTTAAAAAGTAACATTCGGTCATCGGCAACACCAGCTTGTTTTCTGTATTTCTAACAGAGCAAAATATAAGAATCAATAATTGTATCTGACCACATCACTGGCTTCAGTTATTAGTCACGCTGCAGCTCCACACTAAAGCACATTTTTAAGTCGGTTCCATCTGTCATTGCTGGCACCTATCCGACTGCCTTTCCGCAGTTTGATATATTCCCTATATTTCAGACTGAGTTCCGATTTCTTTTCGTTTTTTGCCATATCTCATCCATCCGAACTACTTTTTACTGTAGACATTGGTTTAATTTTCGTGTTTTCAAAATTTGACAGTTATCCATGCGCACACTTCACTGCTTCGGTATTCGGTACTCAGCATACATCTATAGATATAACAAACTTCTAAAAGTAAAATAAAAAAAAACTTAAAATTTAAATATTTTTATTAAAAAAATAAAAGAAGTGTTTGTAAACGTTAATAAAATATAGTTGCTGTTTTAAATGCGTTCATTTTATTCGGCAAACTATGCAACAGCTTATATTATTTAAACTCAGAAAAATGCGGTCTAATACACAGCTTCATTTATCAAACATATGATTGGTACCAGACATACAATATTGTAAATATGTACAGAATAAATAAATGCAACATGCGATACACAGACCATTGGATGTTTTAATTCCATGATTTAAAAAATCATGATCTATCTAGATCATTTTTTCGGGATTTGATCTGATTTAAAATAATTTTAAAAATTTGAGATTTGATTTGAGACCAAATCTTGAAAAAATCAAATCATGACGTGATTTTAAAATCACCGAAATTCACTGACTAAACAAGTATGAAAGGTACTATTGGACCCGGAAGGCGCCCGCTTGCTTACTTACTCTTCTATGTCATTACGATAAGCCCCACGGTCCTATGCATAATTCACCACTACGCTCCACCAATTGGGTGCAGCATCACGCATCGAGCTGAGGCCTCTGCGTGTTAGTGAAGTTCCAATGTCAAGTTTTAAATCGATAACATGAAAAGAACTTCGCTAATTACTCATTAATTAGAAATTAATTTAAAAATCTGAGACGGTGGATCTGTAGCGAATATGAACGAGAATGTGTACGCAAAGCTTCGTTGCGCTGCGCTGCTTATTAAGAAAGTCTTAGGCATTTTTAGAGAACTGACCTAACAACAACAACTAGAGTAGCGTTTTGGGGATTTTTCATCGGTAAAAATTTTTGCAAAAAAAATATTTCCATGCGTCTAACATTGCTACTGACAATGAAATCATTGAAGAAGTCCATACAAGCACGACTGTTTATAGCAAATCGCAAAGACTTTTTTCAGCGGGCACACTTCAACGCCGTATAACACAGAACTTTATTCACCATTAAATGGTAGCACACAAGTTATGATAAGAACAAGGCAAACATTTACATTTAGCATTAGCCTACTGTTAATTGGACAATAACGTCTTCAGACGTTGTACGTGCTATTTTATCAAAAAATTAATAAAATGAACTGTAAAAAGCTTCTTTGGCGTGCTTAAATGAACAATAAACGCTCTGGCAGAAACGATATAAATACCGAGGTGTCTCACTTCATCGCACCGGCTGATCGAGGAGCCTTCTCTGGTACAAATCCTGACACAACTGGAATTAGATCTTGGCCGGTGGCGGCGTGGTGTAGTGGTTAACGCGTTGGTCGTGATCAACGAAGTTACTCTACGCCGGGCCCGGTTATTACTTGGATGGGTGACCGTCTGCGGACGGGTAAACCATCTCGGTATTTAACCAGCCACCCAGGTCAACTCAGCCTGGCCATCCCTCCTTGGGTAGGCGCAATGAGTACCAGCGAAAGCTGGGAAGTAAACAGGCACACCGCGCGATACACTATAGCCCCGTATCCGTGGTCTCGCAGTATGAACTGGTGTCTGGCTGACGGCTAAGGAAACGGCGATCAGCGCCGCCCTATGGGCCTTGTGGCACGGGAAGGACTTTACTTTTTTACGTAAGCACTAAGCAGTACGATTAGTAAATATTTATGGCCGTGTCCAAGGACTCAGCTTGAGCTTCGCATATTAACAAAAAATGCTGTAAGGCATTTATGGTGAATAGAATATTTTCTTAGATTTTTGCATGATTTGAACTGATTTTGTACAATATGGTCAAGCTCTGTCAGTGTTCTTGCGCAGAAATAGTAGGAAAACGTTTATAAAAACGCGCCATTTAAAATTGTTTTCAAACAAAATCGTTATAAAAGTTTAAAACGCCTATGCAATTCCTACAGGAACTCGCCGAAGGCTGACGGTTTTAATCGTCAGAAAATATTGAGTCTTTTCATTGAGCTTTGGCCGTAAACAGTTTATTAAACTACCTACATGGAAGCCGGATTGACACATGGCTCTAATCGCCGCATATCCCACACGACCGTCGCTCGTCTCGAGCTCTATATGTCACGGGTTTCATTCCGACGACGAAGACGAATAACCACGAATAGACGCCACGACCCACGTGAATGAGTCGTCCACCGCCCACGTCACCTGTCTCCCCACCTACCCGCGGCAGTTGTCGCGACGTCGTATAGTATGGTCGTGGGTGGGTCATCGTCGGCAACGGTAATCCGTAATGACCATGGCGGACGCGCCAGAAACTGACGCCGAACCTAACTGCTTCGGTCTCACGACTTTTCGTACAGATACAGACAGGGTCGGATTAATAATAATGTAATGCGCGGCCATAAGCCTTTGGCCATTAACTTTCATAGGTCCCTCCAACCCATGGGTTTGCAATGAAAAAAGCGAAACTTATGCCGTGATTACAATTGCGATTCGACTACGATACGACTACGATCCGATTACGACGTATCGCGCGCGCCTGCTTCCAATTCGACACAAGCAAAAAATTAACATGTCAATTTTTCGTCGTAGTCGTATCGTAGTCGTATCGCAGTCGAATCGCAATTGTGATATAGGCTTTAAACGTATACTGGTAAATTCCGGTAATCGCCCTGAAACGCTAGTGAATCAGAGACGGATCTGCAAAAGATTACTGATAATGTAAACTGGAGCTGTAAAAGATTTGGTCTGAAGATAAATACACACAAAACAAAGTCAGCTGGAGAGCACTGGATACAGCGCGTTGCCTTCGCCGCCAAGACTAATGCGGTATGCAGTCGCGGCTCGGCGGACACACACACACAGACGGACCCCGAGCGACACAATAGCTTCTCCGCTCGCTAAGCAGCGGCGAAGATAATGACGATTAGAAAGATGAAAAAGTTTTTCATGACGATATCAAGATTAAGATAGAAAATACAGAAATTAAACAAGTTATTGAGTTTATATTACTTGGAAGTCTACTGACTGAAGACGAGAAATGTAAAATGGATATCATGAGACGTACTGGACCCAGCAGCAGCAATGTTTGGAAAATTTAATCCATTATGGAGAGCAAAGAACATCCCACAAATGACAAAGATTAGACTATATGAAGTATTTGCGGTACCTATGCTGATGTATGGATCAGAGTGTTGCAGCCTTCTAGAGGAATATGAGAGAAAAATATTGTCAGCAGAAACGTCTTGGCTTAGAAGAATAATTGGAAAAAAAACAGAAAAGACAGGATACGAAAGGAAATAATCCGGAATAAACTACATCAGAATGAAGGAAAAAATACAGAAAAGACGACTTACATGTTTTGGACATGTAACACGTGCGTCGGCAGATCGATTGCCATCTAGAGCAATGCGTTGCTACACAGAAGGTAGAAAAATCATGAAAGACAACCAAAGAGATGGATTGATGGAATAAAAGAAGATCTGACAAACATGGATATAAACATTCAAAGAGCAGAGGAATACATACATGACAGAGCTAAATGGTGACAAATTGTGGCGTCCTTTCTTCCTCGTCAACCAACAGCTGACAGAAGAGAAAGAAGAAGAAGAAGAAGATTACTATTACTATTATACTGGTTTCGTCATTCTCTTGTTATCGCAATTTTGATATTCTACTATTTGGCCAAAGATGCAACAACGTTTTATTATTTAACACGTTACAGAAAGCATTAGCTGTTATTCTATTTTAAAACAATAACTAATTCAATTTCAGAAATAAAACGTTTGCTTGCATCTTTGCGTGATTAAAAGTTTCTGCATGTATACTGATGTTGTTGGCACCATTTAAAACGTTACCGGTATTCTTGTTTTATAAGATTCTATAATAAAATTGGATTCTTCGCACAGCTGCTGCAAAAAAGGAAATCGTGGCCAGTATTTTTTTCGGCGCCGATCTCATGCAGTCTGCCACCGGCATAATGCAGACGCGCGACGTTGCCGCCGATTAATAATGCACGAAAAGATCTTTCCACGCGTCTGTACCGTAGCTTAGTTGAATCATATCGTACATATCCTACTACGCTACAAATGCAAGCGCCTACTCAAACGTGACTTTTATCTGTGGGATAGTTTTCACTTGTGGGTCACGACACACGGTATTTCTGCCTCTCGTCAAATGTCATAAGTTACACACTAAGTAAGCCTAAGGGTATTTGCTGTAACGAAAACGGACACAGGCTGACCTTTATTATCTTAATAGCTGGCATTTTGCACTTTTGGAGATACGACTGTACGCAAATTTATTTGCACGTGTCCTTATCGTTAAATTTAATGTAGTTCGTTCATTGTGACGTAATGATATACACAGCTGTAACCTTCATTATTATTATTATTATCATCATCATCATCATCATCATCATCATCATATCATTGCGCAGATGAGAATCACAACACTAACACTAACCACGGCCATCATTGCATCATACCATGAGGCACGAATTACACTGGCTTGACATGATAGAGTGTATTCAGTTCTGGATTGCAACGACAGTTTATCGTTGTCTTCATGGCATGGCTCCAGAATATCTCTCA
>Ga0209679_1000859_pt1 | contig 11891 bp, 6 predicted proteins | sample WorMetHEROISLAND_4_FD_187408 | JGI IMG/M metagenome (GOLD analysis project Ga0209679, IMG submission 187408) | Marine gutless worms symbiont microbial communities from Max Planck institute for Marine Microbiology, Germany - Olavius sp. 2 HERON... ...
ACGTGATACTGGGACTTTTGTGATGTCATGAAACTCGCTTTTTCTTGCTGGCAGATAGCTGGATCGCCACCAAACTTGCACACGATGGTCTCTAGATCAGTCTGCGCCGAGGATGTGCTGAACCTCAAGGTCGACGTCAAACTTCACGCAATACGGGCATTTATATGATTTCACAAAAATCCCTTCTTCTCCCAGGCAAATGGCTGCATCCTGTCCAAACTCAGTCTTTCCCTAACCTCCTCTACCCTTTGTCCGTTCGGTTTTCTTCCGCATTCCAATCCCCAAATGGCTGTCAGTTTGTGCTGTGAGTTCCGCCGTAGCTCACATGGTGAAACAGTTTGTCAAACTGTTTGCTATACAGTACGGTCTTCCGTTCTGTCTCTACATGTGCTCACTTTATGAAGCACCATTACACTCTCCTTCCAGTATAAGTATCAGGCATCTACATCTAATGTCTAAATCTTGGAATGAGCTACTCCGTCATTGACGGTCTAGTTATTATAGGCCATTCGATGCTAGCTTGTGCCTGTTTGAATTCCTACTTATCTGGTCGAGGAGTCAAGATCAAGGTCACTATAACGTCGTGTGTGAAAAATTTGAGACCCCACATCTCCTGAACGGCTTGAAGTATCGCAGTTATATTTGAGTGTGTAATAGAGTACGATCTGGGGATGAGATATTCACGTCATGAAGGTTAAGGTCAGACCGTGATCATGTCTAAAAGTTTGTGACTGCAATAACTCTGGAAGGGGTTGAAGGATTTTAATCAAATCTTACATGAATATACAACAGTTACAACTGCTTACTTTTTGAAGGTCGTGAGGTCAAAGCCAGGCTGCTACAAGGCCAAAACTGCACAAGGGGCTGCAGTGATGAAAGAAGCTTGCTTGTTATTTATGTTTCTACTAGCTGTAATTACCCGTCCTCCGGACGGAGTTCTACTCGCGCCTTTGGCGCTCGCTGCTCGGCGCCTGCGGCGCCTCGCCTCGTTACTCGAGCTGTAATTACACGTCATCCGGACGGAGTTTCGTAAGCATAAGCGTTCGCCAGGTGTCGCCTCCCCCGTCCTCCGGACGTAGTTTGAGCAGCGTTCGCCAGGTGTTGCTTTTGCGCAGCGTGCTGGGTGTTTCGTAATGCTGTCACTCCCGCACGCATACGTGAATGACCTTGACATTGACCTTGACAGAAACAATCCCTGGGTGGACATGAGTGCATGTGTCAAGTTTGGTCTCGATCGGCCCAGCCGTTTGGCCGGCCATACGGAACATAGATACAGACAGACGAACGTAACTAGGGACACAAGAAATATGTTGTCCAAAATGTCATTTTTCGTCCGTCCAAAATCACCAATTTCGTCCAAATTTTGTCCACCTTTTGAAAGGTATTTAATTTGCAAATGGACAAATATGTACTGATTTCCACGTCTGTATAAAGAAATGCAGCATTTCTTTATATTACGGTAGACTTGTTTCATTGAAAAGTTATGGAGTGCAGGTACATAATTAATAATCATTTAAGTTTTTTTATGGACTGTTTTAGTACTGGTGTGCCCCGAATGATTGACGTGATGATGTGGTCCCAACAGTTCGATGAATTCGCTCATTTTGTGAACGAAAATTAATCCATTCACATCCCAATAATTCTAGGCATCCGTTCTTTCAACCCAACTGTAAAAGCATTATGGTAATGCCAATGAATGTGAAAAAATCTGACAATTTTTTTCGGCGATTATGCCGATCAGTTGGCCATTTTTCGTCCAAATTTCGTCCAAAATTGTGAATTTCGTTTTTTCGTCCAAATTGCTAAATTTCACGATTTCGTCCGTTTTTCGTCCAAAACGAATTTCTTGTGTCCCTAAACATAACGCCTTTTATTATATAGATTAATTTGCATTGTAACTTGAACCGACCTTGAAACCACTGTTTGTTACTTTTATCTCTGTAAAATTCTTAGCCTCTGTTTGAACTGGAAGACAACAAAAAATTATTACAGAAGCCGTCAGCAGACAGTACTTGCCATATGCTGATGATCATGTGATCGGGTTTCAGATGTTGATTGGTTTTCATTGCAGGGCACAGCATGTGTTCTGCAGCGCCGGTCAGAAAATGAAGATCCAGTTGAGGTTGGAAGATTGGGTCCATCAGACTATTTTGGTGAGGCTGCTTGTTGTTGATAGCTTCATCTCTGCATGCTTGAGGAACAGCGTGGAATGTATTTGAGTCTGTCTAGTGACAGAATGTCGTTGTAGTGACTGAACTTGGCTTTGTTTAGTTGATGCTGCTGGTGCTAACCAGATCTTAACTGTATGTCAACACCAAGTGAATAAAGAACTTATTTGTAACTTTGTGGTCCTTGGAGAAAGAGATTGAACTTTCATTGTCCTTTGTCGGCTATTTACCCAATTGAGTTTGCACACCCGCAGTCTTTGGCTGTAAACACGACATAATTATCGCATGTTGGTTAATTTTGCTGGATGAATGATAGTGATGTTGTTTGTTTTCTTGTGTTGCAACAGGAGAGATAGCTTTGTTGCTTGATCGACCGAGAGCAGCAACTGTTGTGGCACGAGGTTTGCTCAAGTGTGTAAAGATGGATCGTACTCGGTTTGAGCGTGTGCTTGGTCCGTGTTCTGACATTCTTAAACGCAACATTGCACAGTACAACAGCTTTGTGTCATTGTCAGTGTAATGCCGTGTTCTCATCAGCACAGCTCTGACATTCTGAGAGACTTACTGCAGCACTGCAAATAGTGCACGTGTAGTTTTGTTCTGTAATTGCACATGTTGTGACATTTGCCTGGATGCCATGTACAACTAATTGTGAGTCACTGTGACGTTATGCAGCTGAATTAGAGCTGGGCACAATCTTGGTTTATTCGCACCATCAGCACCATTCATTTCTCAGCCTGGCTGCTATTTGATTTTTTGTCCTTCCTGCCCAGCCCTTTTTCGTGCTAAATTCGAGGCCTGGTCCATCCTGTTGCTCTGACTTCATTTGTGTCATCAGTTGAACTATGTTCAGTCATTATGCAGAAATGTGTACAGTTTTTTTTCCACAGAAAAACTAAAACCAGCTATTTTTTGTGCAATAGTGACATCACTCGTTACGTTGTTATTGATACTGCTACGGCTACACTAAAATGACTCGCCCTGAATCGATTCAGCATGACCCGACTGTTTTTTATCCCGGCCTTTTTGACTGGATTGATTTTAAAGCCCAGACCTGCCCAGCCTGTATTTGTAAATATGCCTGTAGGTGATTTGGCTGAGACATTGATCTGTGTTCACTGTAGTTTGATTGCTACTGGTTTGTTGCTGCTTCATGTCTAGTGTTATTTGTTGTACAGTTGAACATCTGGAACTAAACGACATCATTGATCTAAAAACTGTGCCAATTTAGTGTCACTGATTATACACTCTATGCATGGCACCTAGAAGAGTTGATGAATTTAAATGAACATATCAGACACCAGCTGAGGAAAGTCTGTAGATTAATTGAATATTGTTTTGTGGCAGCAGTGGGATTTACTGTTGGAGGAAAACATCGTATTGAAACCTTGTGATTGGGTAAAAGGCAGAGAGAAAACAATGAGAAAACATTTACTTAAAATGTTTTGTGGCAGAGGATAAACTTTTTGACACGTAAAAGATATTGGTCATAGAAAATGACAACAGTGACAGTGTTGAGTGATGTCTGGGTGGTGGTTGGCCACGCATTGCACACACAACCATTGTTGTTTTACTCTGAGCATACTTTTTTATGGTATCATTCTGTGCGGTTGTAGTTTTGGAGATTTTAATCACGTTTGTTTAACTTTAGTAGTGGGACACAAAGCATTATATCATACATTTTACCTAAAACAATCAGTGCATTACTAGCTGTGGGCAGAGGACAGGCAAAACAGAAAATTTAGATGGGCCATTTTTGTATCTGCAATATTTATGGTATGCATTCAAGGATTTAACAAAACTTTGTCAATTGTGCATCTTGGGATAAAGATGAACTGATTAGGTTTGGGGTCAAAGTTCAAGGTCACAGCGTGACCAAATATGCTAAAAATACCATTTTGTGGTTCATTTGTTTTTGGTTTTTCTCCGGTATGCCCCACACTTTTGTTGCTAGAGCATCAGATACATCTTGGTTAGGTTCAGGACTGTAGTGGTGCTGGAATGTGGCGGAACGCCGCTCCAGCAAATAGTTTAGAGCTGGAACGGCGCTCCTGTAAATGCTGTTGGTCACAGGCCAGATGCTAACACTATAGGGTACGGGCAAATCTAAGACTTTGGCTGCATCTACACTTTTATGATATTCTCTGGTAACTTCTATTAACCCTTCTCCGGCGAAGGTTTTTGCAACGTTTACCGGCAAGGGGAGGAGAGGGAGAGGTAAAATTACCCGCAGGCATAACTCGAATATGTCGAGTTGTAGAGCACAGCGACAAAATAACGGCTACACCTATGCTTCGGGATCGAGCTTTCTAGTGGTGTTACTTCCGATTTCGCGGGACATCGAAGTGTGCCAGAAATCAAAGATGGCAACACAACCAAATTACTGGAAGTACTAATATCTCCAAAACAATGACATATGTCATCAAAATTCAAACGGCGAACGTACTGCATTCGACCATGGCAAACTTACAGGAAGTGTAGGCTACCTAGGCGATTCCAATAATGACTGACAATCGGAAATGGCGGCTGAAACTGGAAATGCTTGTATCTCTGAAACTATGAAAGGTACAGTTAAAAGTCTGACGACAAATCTGGGGTATCAGACCATGTATAGGTGGAAAACTGTGTTGGCAAGTAAGTACAAGAGCGACCGACAACCGGAAATATCGATATAAATGTACAAAACTGCAGTTTATGCATTTGTTAACGGCTAAATGCAGTGACTAACACATCGAAAACAGCAAAAATGATAAAAAGGTGATATTACCCATCATTACATCGACTAACTGTCAATGTGCTGTTGAATAATATCACCTTTTTATAATTTTTGCTGTTTTCGATGTGTTAATCACTGCATTTAGCCGTTAACGAATGTATAAACTACAGTTTTGTACATTTATATTTGCAGTTTTATTCAGTTTGGACGATATTAGTTATTTTGGTGTATGGCCTACCCTTTTATACCTTTGAAGCTTAATATCTCATTATTGGATTCGCAATGTGGAGTTTTCTATAGGTGGTCAATTTGAACCGACCGTCTTTCTCGCACAGTTTTTGAGATATTAAGCTTCAAAGGTATTGGGGTCACGACTTTGACCTTTCCGGTCACATGACATCATCGGTCATGTGATCACTGGATTCCCAATGTGTGGTTTCCTATTGGTAGTCAATATGAACTGACCATCTATCTCGCACGGTTGTCGAGATCTTGAGCTTCAAAGATATCGGGGTCACGAACTTGACCTTTTGGGGTCACGTGACGTCATCTGTCACGTAACCATTGGATTCGCAATATGGGGTTTCCTATAGGTGGTCAATTAGAACCGACCGTCTATCTCGCACGGTTTTTGAGAAATTAACCTTCAAAGGTATTGGGATCACGACTTTGACCTTTCGGCATTCAGCCCATGTTAAAGGCCGAAAAGTTGACTGCGCATGCCCCGTATCACGTGACCTATAGTTAGGGGGTCAAAAACAACTACATATTTGGAATCCCCGACCTCAATTTGGCTACTCACTATAACACTTTTACGGGGCTCCGATGAAGAATAAGGGATGTTTACTTTTGAGACCGCTAATGTTAAAGGCGAAGTCGAGCGAAAATTTTCTAAGTCCCGCCCCCAAAGTGCCATATTTTGGCGGTTTTCAGGGCCTGGTGGTCAGGGTTAAGAAAAAGTTTCGATTTTTACTGCAAAAGGCACATCTATACGTGGAACCACATCGTTTAAGCCATTTTGCGTAAAAATTGGTTGGGGGTCTGGCCTCCAGGTCGATTCGGGGAAAAAAAGTAAAGTAACAAAACATCGTATATTTCAGATATTTACCCAGAAGCCCCCGCTAATCCGATCGTCACCAAATTTGGTTTGGGGCAGATTTCCAGGACGTAATCAACTGTGCCAAATTTCGTTAAAATCCGTTCAGCGGTTTCGATTTTATAGAGGGTCGAATTTTGGCCCTTCCCATAGGAATGAGGTGTCGCCGTTAACACAGGACTTGAACTACCGTTCAGCCTGTGATGGCCCCCAACCGGAAATAATTACATCTCTGCAACTCTGACAGATAGGCCTAGCGTCGAAAGTCCAACGCCAAATTCCGGATTTTCGATAACGACGAGCTCGATAAAAGACTATCCAAATGCTTGCCACGACGATCGACTACCAAAAATTGCAAGATTGGCGCACAAAACCTCTATATTGCTGTTTCCAGTTATCGGTCATTTTCGAAATCACTTGGCGACATATTATTCGGGCTTGCCGTGGGCGAAAATTCCGGACTTGCCGTTGGAATTTCGACGCTATCTGTTGTAGTTCCAATAGTAGTTCCAATAGTGTACATGTAACTATTTCCGGTTTTGGTGACCATATCTCTATTTTCGGTTGTCGTTCGATCTTATAGTCACTGCGAGCTCGCCCTGGTCGAAAACCCCATGTTTGCCGACGGATTTGTAGTGATATCTGTCATATTGTCGGAGATATAAGTACTTCCGGTTTGGATGGCCACATTGTTATTTCCGGTTATCTGTCAATGTCGCATTTATTTGTAGATACTTTCTTTGAGTTTGGCGTGGTCGAAATTCACTCGAAAACTTTGTTTACCACGCTAGAATTACAGTAATACTTACTGCAGATTTATTCGGCTGTATGAGTAAAAAATGTGACTATGACTGTGCTCTCGATGACGACCTATTACTACTTCCGGTTTTGTCCGTCATCTTGAAAATGTACAAATACCGTTGTTTATACTCCTGCCTAGTCATCTTACCATTTTCAGTCTCTTAACATTCAACAAGAAAGCCGTACTGTCGCAAGGAAACCGCGCGATGCCGCAGCTGTTCTTTTCGGTTTAAAGTTCGCCGACGACGTTCATTACAAGTTTAAGAGTAGCCATGCAAGCTTCGAAGCCAGGCTTCAGAGCTCCAAATATACCGGCACAAAACAGAATTTAACACAAAATTGCGATTCAAGGTCACTCAAAGTCACGTGTTTTGGAGTCAGTGGAAAGGCGATAAGGCACTAAGTAATAGACCTACTATATAATAATGTTGGCGTTATTTGTTAAGATTCCGACGAATCGACGATACAGCGTCCGCGGAAGATCCGCAGCTTTTCCGCGGATTCGAAATATGCTGCCGCTCTGCGGATCACTGTTTGCTATTGCTACACTCCGCTTCCGGCACTTCTCCGCTGGTCAGTGGTCACATCACGTGTAATAAACAAACGTCAGTAAATAAGTAACAAATAATTAGTCAGTGGCCGTTCGTAATAGTGAACATATAACGTAAAATGGCCCTTCAAGCCATTCAAAGTCATTGAATGTCACGTACACTGTGTCTCAAAAAACGACACCGATGTTACACACTATAGATTCAACCCACATCAACCGATTTCGGTAATTTTTGGCAGAGATGTTGCTGAGAGAGTATGCTATTGAATGATGATTTATTATCCCACCTATCCTAACTAATGTCTCTGCACTACCTAGGGAAACATGAACCCGGAATTTGTGTCTTTTCAGTACTCCACAGGCATGTGTCTTCTGGAGAATGTGGGTGGCTGCGTGCATGCGGGAAGGCCATAGAGTTCGTCACTTTGAACATTTGCTATAACTGACCGGTTCTGTTCAGAGCCAGCGAAAACGTTGAAAATTGCCGTTGTCGTGCCGTTGTCGACACGACAACCCCACTATCGTTTGACGCCCCTCCCAGGGAACCCCTGCGAATATCCGCATAAACCTTATATTGCCAGAAACTAGAGTCATTGGGCTACATCGTCGTCGCTGACGTTATAGTCTTATCTTCATTCAAATTTTCGTGGTCGGCTCCGAAAGACGCACGTGTTACAGTGCGTAATGACCCTTTAAGGTCATCCAAGGTCGTTGATTTTGCAGGTCTGGAAAAAACCTTAAAGAAAATTTTGTAGGTTTTAGATTTTTAGGTATTTTTAAGGTTTTTAAGGTTTTTTAAGTTTTTTAGGTTTTAATGTGCGAGGACCGGACACAAAATTGCGACCCAGAAAGACATCCATCATAAACAGCGTATCTTAGAGACAAATCGATTGAGGGAACAACGTCATTAAAGTATGATTAAACTCGATTTGATTCAAATTGTTGAGTTCTAACTTCTGAACTTTTAATATGTGATTGAGAAAACTATTACTATTTTTAGAAACAAAAAAAATAAAAAAAACCTAAAATTTGGACTTCTGGGGTTTTTAAAGTTTTTTTTAAAACCTAAAAAACCCAGGTTTTTTTAAAGCGACTTCTACAGCCCTGCGATTTTGACATCAATCGAAAGGACGTATGCGACTTACTATCGGTCATCAATAGTAACTTTGGTCCTATCTTGCCCCGTTTCAGAGATATTGCATTCCGGAGAGCGCGACCCCACCCCTATTCCACCCGAATTTTAGGGGTGTTCCCTTTGGACTAGATTGGCAATGTTGTGGTTCCGAGGAGCGAGGACCCTAAGCTAATTATTCGTGTAACTAATTTTGAACTAGTCGAACCTATATGCTCAGCGTACATAAACGTCACAGATAGACAGACGGACAGACGACATACGATAGCAATACCGCGCTAGCACTACGTGCATCGCGCGGTAAAAATATCACGTCTGTGAATTTTGCATCATAGGCGTACAATGCTGGTAAATGCTAAATGTTTAGGACATTTCGGCCCCACACTTGTGATGTTCCCCTTGGACTAGATTGCTGATGTTGTGGCTCCGAGGAGCGAAGACCCTAAGCTAATTATTCGTAATTAATTTCGAACTAACCCAACACATACGACCGCGGTACATCATTACATCAACGTCACAGACGGACAGACAGATGGATAGACGGACGACTTACGATAGCAATACGTGCATCCCGCGGTGAAAACAGGATGATGTATATCGAAATCAGATATTTTCTTGCACTAATCGACGTAATCGTTTCTTGCCCTTAATCCTTTAACCCTTTATCGTTAATTTCATGTTTTGGCTGCCCCTCAGTTTATAGCATATGTTATGCATTATCGTATTGTATCGTATGATCGTATCGTATCGTATCGTACGTTAAGAGTCATCTGTCGGTCTCAAATGTAGCAGACAGAATTCCTTGCGGTCCTCTATCTCTATTTGGGGAATTTCTAGATCACCTTTGTTGGCCGTTTGTGGCGTGTATTCGTGTCTATTGTACGAATAAGAAGAAGAAGTGTGTATTGTTTGAGTGCGAAGTGTATAATTATATCCTGATGTGTCTTAGGTACTTGAATAGAGGTTTGATAAATGCAGCAGATGTGTCGGAACATATCAGCTAAGTAAAGAGGAATTGTGCAGATTGGGAACAATGGTGCAGAAGTATCAGTCACCCGTTCGTGTTTACAAATATCCATTTGAGCTCGTAATGGCCGTAAGTTTTGAGTTTATTGTACTTTATATAAGGTTTATTTATGATTGTTTATGTGATTTAGTTTGTAATATTTTTATATGCTGATGATGCAAAATTATTTAGGCATATTACATCTAATCCAATCAATCCAATCCAATGAGTATAACGGAAGCAGGTCAAAGGCCTCTGTTTCCGTATATCTATACTATCTGTCTTTATTTGCTCAAGCACTGACAGCGTAACACGTACAGTACAGAACATACACCTGAGCAGGATTTGTAAGGCCACGAGTGTGACACTGACAACAATCCATAGGCTAATATGTAGCCCAGAAGCTGGGCGGAAACCCACGTGTACTGTAAATTAGGTACATCAAATGTGAATATTTGCGGAGTTAAAAAATCTCCGCAGGAAAGATCGGTCCGATGCACGTCGCTAAACTTGAGTTATAGCGACGTGCATCACGTCTAGCTAATATGTAGAGAATGCACCGATCTTACTACTAGTTCTGAACCGAGGCCGATCTAAGTAGATCGGAGATCGGTCCGATCTAATGAAAGATTGGTAACCAATCTTGCTGTTATCCGTCCTATCAATACTATTCAATGCAATAGAAGTATTTTAAGTTGCCAGGTAAACTTGCCGAGCACAGCATGAGACAGAGACGCAGAGTCCGTTTGTTTAACGTCTAATGTCGCCGCAGCACACAGTCACAGGCGGCACAGAGCAGCGATCTCACTATGCCGCGGGCTATTATGCAACCGTTGCAACGTGCCATGGATCGCAGCACGGCACGCATGCACTGATCGCGTTACATAATAGCCATTTACACCGCGCATGCAGCTGCAGTTGCATCTGCGACAATGCGTTCCCCCTCCCCCGCAATTGAGCAGAGCCGACAACAACTCTGGCATCCGGACGATAAAATCCGTGCTGTTGAACGACATCAAGGAGAGATTCGCCGGCATGTACGAGCAGCCACTGTTCGTCGTTGCGCCCGTGGTGGACCCGCGCTACAAACTGAAGTTTTTCAGCGAAGTACAGGAGAGTGCGACGGAGCTGCTCATGGCAAAGTACGGTGCGTGGCATTGCAGTGTCAGCAACCGACGGCAACGGCAAGCTGCCTCCCATGACCGAACGGCGCCCCGCATGGAAGCTGCTAGTAAGTTGTCTAGTGTGATGCACGAAATTGTGTTGCGTGGGGTGCAGACAGGAAGTGTCCAGACCGCTGTCTCCGATGCAGCTGAAGACAAGGTTCGGCTGTACCTGGCATAGCCGAATATACCGCTGTCTGAGTCGCCGACAACGTGGTGGCGAGACAATGCACGTCTCTATACACGGGTGGCTGGTATCGCACGACGCTTTCTCTGCGAACGGCTGTTCAGTGCAGCCGGGCTCGTGTACACCGTGTACACGAATCGACACAACCAGCAGCAGACGGTTGTGTCGATCCGTGCCTGAGCGCGCTGAGGTGCAACTGTCTATCGGGCACGACATTAAATTTGAGTGACATGCATGAAATGAACTCGAAAAGCTTCTATTCACGTGACTCGTCCTTATGAAATTCTTGTGACATTCTTATAAATTTTGTATTGTACATTTCATATTTTGTAGGTTGTTTTTTACAGTTGTAACCTCACATGATTGATGATGATTCTTTAATAACAAATGATAAATTAATAAAGTTGCTTGAACAGAGTAGAGTGCATATACGTCTTTCATGGTGACAAATTATAGGAACAATAAAAGTCTTAGACAAACCAGAAACCTGGAGAAGTTTGTATACGTCAAACGATGATACACCAGAACAACGCTAGTACACTAGCGTCGTCTATCATTAGTTGGCTGACCTTTCACAGACGCCGCCGCAGCAGCAGCAGTAGTGATAGGCCGATGTGTAACCCGACGCTAACTGGTAGTGTCGCCTGCTGGACCGTCAGTACTGAATCGATGGTCTTGTCTCTGCTGGAAAGTACTGGATCGGACCGATCCGGTTTTTACTGGACCGTGCGTTCTGTACTAATATGTAAAAAAGACATAAAATAAATGCAAAAAAATTTAAAATACAAAAATGCAAATAACTGAAATTATGGTAAAAGTTGAGAATACAGCCGCCACCCCAGATTGCTTCAAAAGTGACTGAAATCGGTAGAATTAGTGTTGTTGTATCGGCCTACCGATACATTGCAACCACCACGTTGCCCAATATAGCGGTTTTTCTCGAATATCTCCGTCATTTCTTAATCAATTTCAACCAAATTTACAGGCATAGTAGTGTGCCAAAAAACACGTCTCCGTGCATTTTTTGAGCTTTTTAGCTCAAGCGGTTTCAGAGCACGGCGCCGCCGCGACT
>Ga0209679_1000860_pt1 | contig 11889 bp, 5 predicted proteins | sample WorMetHEROISLAND_4_FD_187408 | JGI IMG/M metagenome (GOLD analysis project Ga0209679, IMG submission 187408) | Marine gutless worms symbiont microbial communities from Max Planck institute for Marine Microbiology, Germany - Olavius sp. 2 HERON... ...
TCGACCCCCCAGACCACATTTCTGCATACAGGCCTGGGGGCCAGGCCCCCCAAATATTTTTTTCTAGAACCGCCCCTGATTCAGGGTCATTCAAGGTCGTGTATTTTTGGGTGAGTTGAAACTGAAAGGCGACAAGGGACTAAATTCTAAGGTACAGAAGATGTAGCGTATGAGGGCCCAGAAAATTGACGTTTTCGATTACCCCACTGTCGTTTGGCGCCTCGTCTCCACGGGAACCCCTGCGAACATCCCCGTAAACCTTACATTGCCAGAAACTATAATATTATACAGTTATTGGGCTACATCTTTGTCGCTGATAGTATGGACTACCTTCATTGAACTTTTTGTGGTACGTGGGCTCCGAAAACGCATGTATTTTGAAACAGAGTGCGAAATGGCCGTTCAAGGTCATCCAAGGTCATTGATTTTGGTACCAATCGATAGCGCGTATACGAATTCCTAATATTTATTAGTCATCAATAGTAACCTAGCTTGGTCGTATCTTGTCCAGTTTCAGAGATTGCAGGTCAAATTTGTGCTGAAAACAGCACTGCACGCCTATTTCACCGGAATTTTGGGGATATTCCCCTTGGACTAGTTCGCCGATGTTGTGGCTCCGCGGAGCGCAGACCCTAAGCTTATTATTCGTGTAATAAATTTCGAACTAACCCAACACATACGCCCAGTCGCCCACCGATCATGATCCATCAACGTCACGGACGGACAGACTGAGACAGACGACGTACGACAGCAATACCGCGCTTTGCACTACGTGCATCGCGCGGTAAAAATGTACAATTCATGTAGTCATCTGGCTACAAGCCGCCAGTGTTGGAAATTGGCATGTAGATTTGATATTTTTGAGGCTGGGCATCGTGATTAAGGCTTAGGCTACACACCTAGCCGACAACAGACAGTATACATGCTGTTAAGTGTCACAGCGTGTCTCGGCATTGCCATGACAACAAGAAGAAAGAGAACAAACTAAACACAAACAAAAGTCGCATTTTGAGTATTTTGAATTTATTCGTTTAAACGTTTATCAAATTAAACTTTTTGTGCGTCACTGTCTTAATTTTAAAACCGGAAGTTATAACGAGCGATAATCAAGGATATTGATTGTGTGCAATGGTTTCGTTTTCGATTTTATAAAATAATACATTCCGCAATGGGCGACATTAAGATTGTACCATTAGGTATTTTAAATAGTATATTTTTAAGTGTAGAAAAGTGAACGTGTGAACAGTGACTTGCAGTTGTGATTGAGCGGACGTTGAACTGTCGTAATCGTCGTCATGATCATCATCTCGTTTAACTCAGTCCATAATCCGTATAAGTTTATGGACTAAATACACCCGCAAAACGTCGATTTGTGTTTGTATTTGCAATCTGTGACTGATGCACTGGTTTATGTAGGACTCTTTTGCCTAGAGATTAGTGAAGTACGTATTTGTTGGCCAGGGTGCTGTGTCACCATGTTGACTTGGGTACAGTTTAGCTGGGGGTAGGACCAGATAGGTACGTGACCACTTCGGGACGGACGACTTCGGTACACATGCTACATGCCAATTTAGCATGTACTACTTCGGTACAAGAGGGTGGACGATTTCGGCAAAGTGTTTTGACCATTTCGGTACGTAATGAAAAGGCTCCGAATGGTATTTATGTGACAGACAGCAGTATGTTTTATCATGACACATAATAAGTAACAAAAGAACTGTTAAGTGTCAAATGCCATTTGCACCTAGGCTATCTAGCTATGCATCCACGGAGTCTGACCACTCAGTGATAGATACACCCCGGTCACCATATATGGCTGACAGTCTACACGGACAGTAAGTGGTTTCTTTGACTTTGGACTAAGATTGTTAATAGGTAACTGGTTTACCGGTAACCGGTTGCTTTATTAAATAACCCGTTACTGACTTACCCAGTGGACCCAGGCATAACGACGGCTCGGTCCCTTTGTTACATGTTTACCCAGATATGACTGGCCGAGTCTGCTCCTCTCCCCCTCCCACATCCCGCCGCCGCAGCCATGATAGATGGGAGGGAGAGAGGTGCAAACTGAATGTCACACAGTGACTGACTTAGAGTAGACAGATGGCGATGTGAGCAGATTTTCCTGGCCTTCTCGTGCAGTCTTGCTCTTCTCGGTCTTCACTCAATCCGCCGTTACCTGCTTACGTCCCTTGAATGTAGGCCTACTTCTGTTTTAACACTGCTCATATAGTTAGGTACACCAACCAACTCACAATGCCTGTTTGAAAAGCACTTTGATGTAGGCCTAACAGTGGCGGTGCGTATGCCAGTTTCCAGCAGTAGGCCTACTGAAAGTAACACTATGATGTCATAACGGTAATGGTAACGGTAACCAGTTTTCAAAAGTCGGTAATCGGTTTTGATATACTACCGTTTTAACACCTTTACTTTGGACATATAATAACTGAAGCAGTAATGGTTCGCGGCAAACGAGTGAAACAACGTGTCATGTATCCTCGCCCGGTAAGCAGTCAGCGTCAATTAACATGCATCGTCGTGCATGGCTGACCGCTAGTCCCATGTTACAGGCACTGTCTGCATACTGCATTAACACTATATAGTAATGATGTTCTTCCTTGTACTGTTCTATTGATGCACGCAATCAGATCCGCGGGGTCATGTGATTTGTAGCTTTTTTCTTATTTGTACTGTGACTGATATGCCATCGAAGTGAATAGACTTTAGTAAGAACGGGTAAGAACTCAGAAACAGTCAGCTTATTCGCTATGCCTAGACTGTACCGAAGTGGTCAGCTGGTCATGTACCGAAATCATATGTACCAAAATGGTATGTACCAAAGTAGCCAAGTATGGAAATGGACGTACAAAGTCGGCCAAAATGGATGTACGATTTTGGTACGTATAATTTTATGTACCGAAATGGTCTGTACTGAAGTGGACATTTACCCATCAGGACCTAACTCTTTTGCTGGAAGCTGTCGACTGGCTTGCATCAGATCTCTGTTTTGAATTATAATTGTTGCTTTAACTTGCTTTATGAATTAGGCTAGTTAATATAAAATGTTTACTTTTGTGCATGCTGCTTTAATAGTTAAAAAGTTGTGACTTTGTACTAAAATAATGTTCTATTTTGTGCTTTGTGTTTATATGTATTGAATACTGTGCATTCATCAGGAGCTGGGCAAGGTAAAGTTATTTTTATATATGGTCCTTAACATTTAATACTTACATTGTTGCACTTTGAATTGAGTCACAGGTCATTGAGGTTTGGCCAAATAATTTTTTGTAGTGAGCCAAATGCAGCTCTTTCTGATGTATGTAAATGTGGCATTGATACCATTGGTGACCTGTGAGCATGTTATAACTACCACTGGCAACTGCAAGCCATTTAAATCACTTTTATATTGGCCACTACCGTTCACACTGTCAACCTGCCAGTGCTATCGTTTGTCTTTCAAATGAAGCAAGCAATGAAGGGTCCGATCAATTTATCAGTGAGATTTAGTAGCTGCCTCATAAAGGTCCTTGTTGCAGGTATGAAATTAGCCATGTAGTGTAACCCCATGATGATGAAATAACCTTCTTGGTCTAAGACCAAACTTAAGACTGAACTTGATCTCGAGACAAACACTGAGTCTAGGAATATTCTTAGACCGAATTTTGGACTTAGACTTTTGTCGTAGTTGTGGCTTAAGTCAAGAAAACTGCTAAGACCAAAGTTAATATGAACTCGGCACCAATTTGCTGGGAATTCCCAAGGATAACGTAGTGCATTTTGGTCTTAAGTCTTAATGCTTAACTTTGGTCTAAGACCAAACACAGGTCAAGTTAGGTCTTAATTGTCTTAAATTAATACTGTCCACAAATAACAACACAGTTTACCACTAAGATAAAGTCTAATCTGAGCTCCGACTTAAGTCGGAACTTTAGAGTTCACCTAAGACTTTTGTCTAAGCATTTAGTCTAAGACTTCTCGCTTAGCAGAACTTGACCTCACCCACTGTGTTTCAAAAAAGGCCCACTTTGTTTTTGCTCATAACTTTGACACATATCAACCAATTTTTGTGTTTTTGGCAGACATACACTACAGGAAATTTGCAGAAAGAAGGTTTATAATTAACATATGTAAACTGCACTACCTTGTTTGATCACACTTTTAGTCATCGCCATTTTATTTTGGTGATATCTTTGTTAATTTTTGTCCCTATCTTACAGTTTTGTAAGAATCTTACCTGACGATTATTACTTACAAGGTTTTTTCTCAGTTGACATCGGGAACCAGCTTAACATTAGGCTTAATGCTTTGGTAGCAGATGACACATCGATGTAACAATGTGCCATGACTCATTGTGCATGCAAGACAATTTAGCAATTTTGACTTGCGAGACGTCAAAATTAATTGGTCCATACCTGTGGCCACTTAGCAGGAAAACATTGAAGATTGCTCTAACAGTGCTATTGTATTATTTCACTTACTTGCGTGAATTGGTTCTAAACTTATTACGCTTAGCATATGCTAGTATAGCAGTGAACATGACCAAAGTTGTGATCAAGATTTTAGATGGTACGGTATAGAAATTGTGTAAGGTGGTTTAATTATATACACCACCATGTTGCAAATTCTTTTGGTATATTTCTGTCCAAAATTATGAAAAGCGGTTGACGTGTCAAAATTATAAACGAAGAAGTGTGCCCTTTCTGAGGCTCAGTGTAGATTGTAGAAGATATTAAATATTGCGAAGTGTATTAGTGTAAAATGTAATTATTAGTCAAAAGTTAATGTAGTTGAATTGAATAGCTATTGCCATCGTTCAGTGGTTTTATTGTTCACACAGATGTTGGACGCAGTTGTATTTTGCTGACGATTGGTGGAAAGAATTTGATGCTTGACTGTGGCATGCATATGGGCTATAATGATGACGTTAGTAACACATCTGAATGTGTTTTCTAATGTATGTTTTTGTACGTGGTTGCTGTGATTTCATTTAGATGTTGTGTCAGTCATAATTAGTTTTGCTTTGTATATGTTTGTGTCGTGTCTGGTTTGTATGTTTTTTTTACTTTTTTTGCGGCTTACCCGGAAGGCATTATCAACCAGTTATCAGCTGTAGCCAAAGACCAAAGAACCTTCGAGTTAAAAAAATGCCTTTCAGCATTTTTCATTTACTGTTGTTAACAGCGGTTATTAGTGACTACCAAAATCTGCATCGTGGCTAATTTTGTTGCTATCTGCACTTTGCAGCCACTACACCATGCAGTCATAATCTCATTGCATGTTGTGCACATTAACTGAATCAAACAATCAAACCAGTGGCTGTTGGTGTTGGTCTTACACTACGGGCTGCATCATGCAGCCCGTAGTGTAAGACCAAAAGCCACTAGTTTGATTGTTTGATTCAGTTAATGTGCACAACATACAATGAGATTATGAAGACAACCATGGAAAGGTATTATTTAAGATTAATTTTGTGCAATGTGCTGGATTCATATACTGTTGTTTTTTACAGCGTCGGTTTCCAGATTTTTCATACGTCAACAAAAATGGAGCGCTTACTGATTTTGTGGACTGTGTTATTATCAGGTTAGCAGCAATTTATATTGTCTTTCGATTTTAACATTTGCGTATATGCAGTGCCACAACAGTGTTCCTGGCTGACCATGACTGCATGGTGGCACCAAGTCTGAGAGACTGTTATTGGAGTCACAGGAGGGATATTTCCTTGAAGCCAGAGGGCAAGGCAGCCCATGCAACCATCAGTGTTCCTCACTTATCTTGGCAGCATTGTGGCAGCATGTTAACCAACCATAGTGACTGTGACATCCGTCAGTGCTTTACACTGTTGGTTGGGTGACAGGAAGGGTGTCCAGCCTGTAAAAATTTTACCACAACAGTTCCCAAGAGTTTACTTATAGGCACTAGTCTAACCTGGTAAAATGGGCCGATTAAACAGTAACTCAGTGCTGAAAACTGGCATCGGAAAACATTTGCTGAATCTGCCTACATGCATTGTGCAACTATCAGAAATTTACTGTGTGTGTTTGCACATTTATATGTTTGCACAATGAGCGGACATGTACAGTAAATTTCTGATAGTTGTTTTTGTCACTGAGTGGAACCGTTTTAACTTGAACAGCACATTTGCATAGAAATTAGCATAGTTTTTCTGGCAGCACTTTTTATTTCTGTCTTTTACTGCATCATGAGATAATTAGCTGTTCACGATATGTGTGTTTTTAGTCACTTTCATCTGGATCACTGTGGTGCACTGCCATACATGTCAGAGATGGTTGGATATGAAGGGAAGATTTACATGACACACCCAACAAAAGCTATATGCCCCATTATGCTGGTTAGTCACTTGTTCATTGTGATAAATTTCAGTTTTGGTCACACACAGTTAAGTGCAAAAAGGTAACTGCTGTTATAGGATTTCTCTATAGAACTGATGGTACATTAAGAGTAATTTACTGTTAATGTGAATACGTTGCTGTATTATTGTAATCAATCAATTTATATAGCGCAAAGGCACAGAGTTTCTAATGTGCTATAGCATCATATTAATAATGAGCGAATAAGAAAGTTTTTAAATAGCTTCTGAAGACATCAGTGGGAAGAGTGAGATTTCTAAGGTAGTCAGGTAAAGCATTCCTAGAGCCTATGGATAGTTTCACCAACAGAACAGCTAACCTATGACAATATGACGATCGCAAACGACAGCTCAATCTTTTCTGTGTAACTGGGGTGCACAGTTTGGTGAGGTATGCTGGTGCCAAACCATTCAGACAGTGATGAACTGTGACCGCAATTATAGCCAGGCTAATGATCTTGTAAGAAGTGACAGTTTTCCCATCTCACTATTTTGCTGCACTAGCTTTATCCAGTAGTTTGCTAAATTAAAGTATCAGTCGAATAATGCATCGTTGTCAGTGCGACCTGACTCAAGTGATGGTAATGCTTGTGTTGCTGAGGCAGGAAGACTATCGAAAGATAACCGTTGAAAGGAGAGGAGAGCAGAATTTCTTTACTTCGGAGATGATAAAATCTTGCATGAAGAAAGTAGTCGCTGTGAATCTGCATCAGACTGTTCAGGTACAACTTGAATTTATCTCACATTTGTGTATATTGAAGAAAATTGAATATAGACATGTAATGTATGTATTCTCCTGGAAACATTGCGATCATATGAATCTCACGGCTGGTGTACAAAAGTTCTAGGCGTCAGCAGCGATTAAAATTAACATGTTGATGACAGTATAAATAATTATTGTTATTATCGCACAAATTTGCTCGATTTACTTGATCATTCCGGAGCTGTGTAAGGCGACCAAGCTGCAGATTTGACTGGACGTTGACCACTTATCTACAAATCCTGGAAAACCTGAAAAGTCGTGTATTAGAAAAAGCGTCTAAAAATGTTAGGGCATTTACAAAAATTCAGAGACAGATTATGGAACTGGAATTGTTGCGGAACAGATCGTGTCGTAGAAAATATTGTGTATTTTGATATTAATTCTGAAACTGCCATGGCCAGCAAACTTGGTATAACAGTCAGTCAGTCAGTCACAGTCAGTCAGTCAGTCAGTCAGTCAGTCAGTATATTTGTATCAGGTAATGAAACCCACATAGCTAGGCCTATAAGTGTAAAAATAAAATATAAAAACTGTTTTAGAAATTGTTGTAAGCATTTACCAAATGTGTAAGCAGATGTAGATGCCTTTCAAAACATTAAACAAGAAACATTTATTATTGCTAAGATCATGCATGTGATGCCAGAAGATTGGCCCAAAGATTGGCTCTTGCATGCACAGAGGCCACCTGTTGGGTAACAGTGAATGGAAAAGTCTGAAAATCTGGAAATGTAGGAATTGATTGAGTAAAATGTGTGTCACATTTTGGAGCACCTGGTCTGTGTCAGTGCAGTGTGTAAACCGTTTGTTTCACAGGTTGATTCAGAGCTGGTGATCAAAGCATACTATGCTGGTCACGTCCTGGGTGCCGCAATGTTTCACATTAAAGTTGGTTCACAGTCGGTTGTTTACACTGTAAGTTTGCTGGGTTCATTATGTATTCTTCATTTAAATGAATGGAAATGTGTTTGACAGATGCTTGTTCGTGGATACCTGAAGATATCATGCCATGAAATCTTTAGTTCACTGTGTTTTCTCTAGCATCCAAATGTGACTGTCTGTAATTATATACTGAGAGTTATATATTTATTAATACGTTTATAGTGTATTCATATTTATATATTTAGATGCTGTTTCTGTGTTTTGTTGCTGTCAATTGGTTAACAGGAGCATCCATCCTGTAAACATCGTGCTCCAACAGTTCTTAAAAGTTCTATTAGTTACAGTAGTATATTGCGAATTTTAAGAATAGTTATGCATATGCATATTCGAACGAACAGTTATAGTTTTCATGCATTATATTGCTTATTATTGAGCGTGTTAATTGTGAATTTAACGTGGAATTACCAGTATTTTTGTTATTTAATTTCTTGCAGGGTGACTACAATATGACACCAGATCGCCATCTTGCTTCAGCATGGATCGACAAGTGCCGGCCCGATCTGTTGATTTCTGAGTCCACGTATGCTACTACAATTCGTGATTCCAAGCGTTGCCGTGAGAGAGATTTCCTGAAGAAGGTGCATGATACAATTGACAGGGGAGGAAAGGTTTGAGAACTTTGCTTGAAACATTTGTTGTATTTTGATCATTTGTCAGTGATCGATTGGATGTAAATATTATGATCATAAATGTGTCAGTATAATAATAATTATAATTATTATTGTGGTACACTTATGATCATACAGTGACCAGATATGTTAATAATAACTATTATTGGCGTGCATTGTATGATGTCGTTATTGTTATTGCATTTCTGTCTGTCTGACCAGACTTAGGGACCAAAATTCATGGTTGAAGGGTTCAACTTGAATCAGGGCATCATAGTGGGGGGTAACTTCCTGTTGAAAGTAAGAATTTCAGCCAATGTGCTATCATATCTCGGAAACGGGACAAGATAGACCTCGGTAACTATGAGGCATTAATAGAAAGTCGCATGTGGGCATTTGATTGGCAGACAATTTGATAACCTTGGATGACCTTGAGTTGCCCTATAGGCCAAGTTTGCACTTTAAGGAGAGGTTGCATCATTATACAAACAGCATGTTGTAGTCAAAAGCAGCAATTGATCAGCCGACTACGGACACTGTCTCTGCTGTTGCTGAGTTTTTTTGGTATTGTAATTATTATTATTATTACTATAATAAACTAAAGATTGCTAATACATGATAATGTGAAAGGTCACACGGCATGTAGCTGTGGAGACTCTCAGACACATTAAGTCTGAATATCTTAGTGACTGTTAAAGCCGTAAAGTCTTGCAGATGGGAGATATGATAGTGTTCTAGTGTCTGTAGTATACATTGTTGTTGATATAGATTGGAGTGAAAAATTATAAAAAGAGAGTTTTTTGTCAGTGTACAGTATAGGCACACACTCACACTATGTTACCAGTGTATTACGTGATGTATTTTGTACAGCATTTTCCATTACTTTATGCAGAATATAGACAGTTGCTGTAAGAAATGTAAGCGTGAACAGAATTAACCATTTATAAAATGATATGTATGATAACGTGTGAACTGGTGTTTGTGGAAGTTTATTGATGTGTTGCATTATTTATACTTATCAGGTTCTTATTCCAGTGTTTGCACTGGGCCGTGCACAAGAGCTATGTATTCTCCTGGAAACTTATTGGGATCGTATGAATCTCAAGGTTCCAATATATTTTTCCGCTGGTCTCACGGAAAAGGTGTGGTTTTAGTGTGTGAAATGTTTGCATAGAATAAACGAGAAACGCTATTGTAGAGAAACTGTGTGATGCTGTCTGTTGTTTTGGAAATGTTCTTAAACTGCAGATTTCTGATTTCCATGTCGTGAACATGTCCGTTGTTTTATTTAGATGTGCAGTGTCATAATTTCAAAAAACAAGTACACAAAAGTACTAGTGCTGTCGAACAATTAATTTTTTTAATCGCGTTAATCACGTGATTAATTATTTTAATCGCGCGTTAACGCGTTAATTAACGCGTCAATTCGACAAGTATAGTTCATGTTGTAGGTTGCCGTCAGCGAACGACTGCACGTATTGCTGATCACGACTCATCTACAAGATGTGATCACTGTCGAACTTGCCATCAGACAATGATGCACAACTGACAAATTAACCAACATTTGTTGTTAATAATTAACTGAATATTATTCGATCGTCAAATAACCGCCGTTCAATTGCATATTAGAACTTCTGTTTCATAGAATTTATGCGTGTGCGACTGTGCGTTAATTTTTTAACGGCGTTAATTTTTTTAATCGCGATTAATTCTTTAACGCGTTAACGCGTTAAAATTAACGCGTTAATTCGACAGCTCTAAAAAGTACACAAAAACAGTTTTTATTCTGTGTTGTAATGTCCTGCTGGCAAAATGGCATACATTACATTATCATTACAAGGTGGAAATGCTGCAGTGCAAAGTTGAGTCGATGGATGCTGTCTGTGTAGGCAACAAACTATTACAAGTTATTTATCACGTGGACAAATCAGAAGATCAAGAACACATTTGTCCAGCGCAACATGTTTGAATTCCAGCATATCAAGGTTTATTTATTAACCTCATGTCGATTCAGACATCACTGTGGTGTGTATTGTTTACGGTAAAGTGTAGAGTGTTTACTGTCTGTGCTAACCAGCCGCCATTTGTGTCCACCATGGTGAACATTCTCAAAAATGCTGAAAGGAAAAGGAAAAACGGATGAATATAAGACATACAAGAAAATAAACATTTTTGTATGTCTCGTACTCGTCTGTTTTCCTTTTTGTGTGTAATTTTGAAGTGCGAGGTTGACTTATAGTGCCCATACACGTCATCGTAGAATGTTGCTGCTAAATTTAATGTGTACTCATTTTGCCATATCATTGCTTCTGCATTTGCTGTGCATGTTAAATATCTTTTTTGTTGCTTTTGAAGTATATTGTGTCGAATGTTGTGATTGTGGCGTATCTTATGCAGCCGTTCGAGCGCTCATACATTGACAGTCCAGGTCCTATGGTTGTGTTTGCAACTCCAGGCATGCTGCATGGTGGCTTGTCATTGCAGATCTTCAAGAAGTGGTGTGTCAGTGAAAATAACATGGTATATAATGCCATATAACTGTTTCATTGACTATCGGATGACAAGATTTAGATAAAACTGGTGTTTATAGTGTAATCTGATACGGTTGTATGTCTGAACATGTCCATTGTTTTATTGTTGAGATGTGCAGTGTCGTAATTAACTGATTCAACGTAAATATTCTTGACATGTTTAAGTAATATGCTGTTTATTGGATTGACAAATAATTCCTGTATGTTATGTTGCAGGTGATAATGCCAGGTTATTGTGTCGCTGGAACAATAGGTCATAAGATTCTTAGTGGACAAAGGAAAATTGAGCTGGAAAATCGCCAGACGGTAAAAACAGCTATCTTCCATGACTTTCTGTTAATATGGATTTCTCCTTGTCTGCAGCCAAGCTTAGTAGTCACTCCGGTTCTAAGGTCCTGCTATATTGGGCAGGTTGTTACAGTATATAAACTAGCGATAACTGTTTTAAATAAGTAGAAAAAAATTTTAGTAGTAATAGGATGCTTAAATTATCATTTAAATAATTTTCATTTTATTTACAGTGATGTTTATTCTTCTCTTTTCTAGTGTGGTCCAGCTGGTCCAATCCAACGCGTCACTACCTTTAAGTTACTTGGCCTTCACCTAGATGCTAGTTTATCTTGGACGACCCACATCAATACCATTGTATCTAAAGCAAGCAAACGACTGTACTTTTTG
>Ga0209679_1000861_pt1 | contig 11888 bp, 2 predicted proteins | sample WorMetHEROISLAND_4_FD_187408 | JGI IMG/M metagenome (GOLD analysis project Ga0209679, IMG submission 187408) | Marine gutless worms symbiont microbial communities from Max Planck institute for Marine Microbiology, Germany - Olavius sp. 2 HERON... ...
GGAGTTTGCGTTACTCTGTTTTTTGATTGTGTCTACTGATGATCTGACTTAATTGAAGTGACTTGATCAGTCCAAAGGTCAACAATGGCCTATTTCAACCTTGACTGCAACATGATGATGATGATGATGATGATTGTTACTCGTGAACGTACACGTGCCACGCGAGTCTGACGAGGCACTGCACATGATGATCTTTCCTCAGTGTTATCAGTGGTTGCCAGTATTTCAGAGTCATTTCCTGATGCCATGTCACACTACCCATACTTCTGAGTTCATTCGTTTCTGCGATGAGCTAAACATGATGTCAGTAAATCAGCATCAAAAACGTGAAGTTGATTCCATTTATCATTTCAGTGTGAAAAGACTCAGTATCATTGACCATTACTTTACGTGAGTATATTTTGGAGACTTGCATTGACGAGGCGGCTGTTATTCATGACATTGACGACAATCTGTCGGATCATAAGCCGTTGTTTTTGCAGATAGAAGTATTATTATGCAGCTCTTGTCACTTAGACCGAGGGTACCGCGGAGCTCGTCCCCACCGCCGACAGGAATTGACAATTTGGCGACCCTGCCCTCTGTGGGATCCAACCCATATAGTCACCCCATTTCCTTATGTAGATTTAGAGACTAGCGGTTTCGCTGTGTTTTTGTGTTTTCTTGTGTGTATTTTAGTTAAGATAGTAGATAGGGTCACTGTATTTGGTTCGGTGTTTTTGGTTTTTATTGGTTGTTAATAACAGTGCTGTGATTGCCTGGAAAGACTCGTCCTCGAAATGATCTATTGTGTTTCGAGAGGGACGTTAAACTACTCAGTCACTCACTCTGTACGTAGACCGGCTGCAACTAAGCCGGGTATAAAGCTAACGCTGATGATATACAAAAGTATTGTTTGAAGTCACTTCTTGCAGACGTTAGTGTTCCTGTAACTTGTAAGTGCTTTAACCTGTCATCATCTGAAATGCTGTTTGTACTGAACACGGGCTTTGTTTGAAACAGTAGCCTACGATAAGAACTTTATTAATGCATGTCTGATAACAGCTGAGGTTATACCGTTCGATAGCGGCAGGCAGGTTACCAATCGGCAGTGCCGGATACCGAGTTGGCAGGATTATGTCACTCCATAATGGCATAATTTATGGACTGAATGTGGGAGGTCTCGTGACGGAGTTGTTGCATACTGCATGCGTATACCAAGGCTGCCTATCACTGTGCCACCCGCTGTGTACGCCGCAATGAAAATGCTATCTATAATACAGGAAAGTGTGCTAGGACTGTCACTGCTAACCATAATCGAGACTTTTGGTCTGAAGTCAGAAGGATGAAGGGCTGTGCTAGAAGCGTTAGCGGCGTTGTTGATGGATTTACTGACAGTAGTGATATTGCCCACATGTTTGCCGATAAATATGATGAATTCTATACCAATGTGCCGTTTGACAATGACGAGATGGGTCACGGGTTCAATCAGATTGATTCTAGGTTAAAACACAGACTGTGTAGGGCCTAATTGACTTTAGGGGTGTTGTTGAGGCGTTTCTAGCTTAAAAACTAGTAAATGTGATGGATATTCTGGCCTTTTAACCGACTGTTTCATAAATGGTTGTGATGAGCTGTATGTACGTATTTCTGTGCTGTTTTCTGGTATGCTTGCATGTTCATGGTTCTGCCTTTAATGACTTGCTGATTAGTTTCATTTTACCTATTCTTAAAGATAACAAACAGACATCGTACATCGCGCGGTAAAAAAACTACAGAACTACGAAAGAAATCCAAGTCCGATAAGCATAAAGAACAAGAAAAACAGTCATAGGCGTAGGAGCTCAGTCAACTTTGGGGGGAAGACATTTTTGCCCGAAAATATATCCATGAAAAATTAACAAAATGCCCGAATTTTACATATGATATTTGCCCGAAAAAATTAACAAGATTCCCGAATTTTACACGATTTTTGCCCTAAAATAGTTTTTGCCCGAATTTGGGGGGGGGGGGGGGCAACTGCCCCCTGCCACTCCCCCGTCTCCTACGCCTATGAAAACAGTCGAGTAGCCTAATCCGCGAAGGAATAGCCTGACGGCTAACAACTGCGTTGCTTTTTGCTAGTAGGTGGTCCTCAACTGCGCTCCTGAGAGGCTGAGCCGACGTCATTTTTCCGTCAGCGGCGCACCTGCTGTTTGTGATCGGCGGCGTCTGGCACGCCGTTTGCCCTACGTGCGGCGGCCGATTGAGTGAAAACTGGGGACATCGGCATTAAGATTCATGTGTTGTTGAAGAACTCAATTAGAAGCATATCTGTCTGATAAAAATGTTTTTACCGTTTACGCACAATAATGGAGTAAATGTATTTAAAAAGAAAAACAAGCCTTTAGACATTCCGTCATAATGACATGACAAAATGGTGATGTTACCCTGATGCATTTTCAACCTGACAATACGCGACTAAACACTTTTTGGTTAACTCCGTGAGATGATAGTGAACTTCGTTTAGAATTTAGCACAGCACTAGCAGTTGGATAAGAAAGCCGTGCTATCGCAAGGAAACCGCGCGATGCAGCAGCTGTTCGTTGCCGTTTAAAGATCGCCTACATTCACTACAAGTTTAAGAGTAGCCAAGCTCCGAAAGCCAGGCTTCAGAGCTATAAGCATACCGGGGAAAATAGAATTTAACGAAAAATAGCCATTCAGATCACTAAAGGTCACGTATTTATGGGTCAGTGGAAAGACGAAAAAGGACTAGATAATAATATATAATAATATTGGCCGAAGATTCAGCATCCGAAAGTACTGAAAATCGACGTCTTCGATTACCCCACTGTCGTTTGACGCCCCTCTCCAGGGAACCCCTGCGAATATCCACACAAATTTTATATTGCGAGAAACTAGAGTCATTGGAAATAAGAAATTTTTCGTTACGGTCAATCCCTCTGCTTTCCATTTCCTCTCCCTTCCCCCTCTCCCTTTTCCCTCTCCCTCCCCCATTCCCTCTTCCTTTGCCGTCCTCCCTTCCATCTCTCTCTTCCCTTCCCTACCTTCCCTCCCTGCCCCCTTCCCCGGGGGGCCCAACCCCTAAGTGCGGCTAGGGGTCAGGGGAGCGCTTAAGCTCCCCCAGCGAGTGCGGCGGAGGCCGGTTGCCTGTGTTGTGTGATCCGTTTGTAACAACTAATTACGACTCGACTTGTATACATTCGTGTAATAAGTGATACGTAGATACAGTTACAATTATTATTATTATTGAAAAATCGTACACAAAGTGTACAAAATATATAAAAAAAGAAAAAAATACACCAAAAACTCAGGAAACAGAACACAGAGAAGTTAAAAACACACACAGATAAAATAAAGTCATACAATAGCAGTGGTGACATGGTCGATAATCAATTGCTAAATAGATCAACGTCAGAGAACCGCGGTTTACAATTGAATAGCTAGGTCGACGTGTAGGCCTACTCTACGCGTACTGAAAATATAATACTGGCCCACAGTCATCAATGCATATACCAGGCAGCTACTGAAAGTCACAATGCTGTCAATTGTCCAATCAGCAATAAACGTCGCAGCTCGCAGCAATCTACACTAGACTGATCTAATGTACATCATATACGACAGCATTCGGCGTCTATGTTCTTGCAGCGATAAATGCAGATTCAAACAGCGTCGACAGACAGGTTCGTGTTTACCACAGACAAATGTGAGACAGATACAGAGTCAGATACAGACCTGCCAACTGACCCACCGCAGACCCGCTTTTGAACCCCAAACCCGCCTGACCCGCCAATGTCTCGAAAAACCCGCCTGATGTTTGATTGGACAGTTAATGACGCTTTTAACTGAATGCCTTTGGCAGCCGGGCTCCGCCTGGACTCGCTGGGGAACTTACAGCGCTCCCCAGACCTCCTGGCTGGATTTAAGGGGAGGGGAAGGAAGGGAAAGGTAAAGGAGGGAAGGGAAGGGGACGGAGAGAAGGAAGGGGAGGGATAAAAGAAGAGGAAGGGGAAAGGGGGTAAGGTAGGAAAGGAAGAGGAAGGAGGGTCGCAAAGTAAACAAAATTTGCCCGTGCTAGTTGCGTTTTCTGGGTTCTTCTACGCCCAAAATGCGTTTGGGGCTCGGGACTTCGGGCCGAGCGTTCCCATTGTTCCTATTTTACGAAACGACCACTGGGACGGACGAGTTACTGTAGCAATGCCCCGCAATGCACATAGTGCATCGCACTAGTAAAAACTGGTATCAATCACGGTGCGTCCTCTTCGCGCTTAGAATTTAAGAATGTAAGCCTTAATTAAGACAGGTTTGAAATCATATGGTCAAAATCTTTGCGGCATGCTCAGCCGCGCGACGTGGAGAGAATAATTCTTCGTTATGCAGCTGCCGTTGCAGGCTGACTGACTGACTGACTGACTGACTAGTTTATTGTACCTCATTCCAAATTCAAATAAAGACATGACAACATAGGAACACACACACACACTAAAAAAATTAACTAGACGCAACTGACATGCAAGAAATAAGACATACATGTGTATGCATCAACTATGCGGCGACGACGTCATTTTTATTGCTCCTCGCGCGCTACGTTCCTACCGTATAGCGAAGAGCAGTATTATGACATCAGTATAATTGACGACCGACGACCGACGACTGACCTCGCATCTCGGAAAATTTCGAATGGGGATATCTCTGCAACGGGTCATCCGATCCACTTCATGTTTGGTATAGGATATGGTTTTCGGGATCGGCGGATCGAATGGTGTTACTTCCGGTTGGACGAAATGCAAGATGGTGGCCGGCCACACACACACAAGTTAATTCCAAAATCTCACATTAGTACAATTACAATTACAATAATAATAATAATAATAATAATAATAATAATAATAATAATATGCTTTGTTTTTATCTTCGTGTTTTTTGTTTAGTAAGTAGTATCATGTAGTATGTAGTATGTAGTATGTAGTATCATCCCAGTGGTTTTATCATTTTCTTTTGTTTAGCTTTAAAAAAATTATAATAATAATAATACGGCAGGCTGCCAGTGGGGCCGAGGCCCATCAATGCTGGCCACCTGTAGTTAGAAACTCAACTGATATTATGAATGTATAGCAAACGACACTACATACTAAACAAAAAACACGAAGATAAAAAACAAAGCAAACCAGAAGGCGCTCGTGAGAGTGCATATCTCCGCCAAGTGAATTTTTACAGACGCCCGCTTTTAACAAAATTTTTAACGGGTCATGTCTGGACTGTCCTTGGAAACATGCACGTCAAATCTGAAGTCAGTAGCTTTAACCATTTTGGAGCTAAAAAAATTTAAGGGATCCCGTCCGGACCGTCGCTGGAAACATGCGCGTCAAATTTGAAGTCCTTTAACTTTAACCGTTTTGGAGCTATTAGCATTTAACGCCAAAAAATTGGGGGTCACGTGACTCTGTCCACGCCCCCTTTTGGAAAAAACACTAATCATGCATCACACGTACCGCAAAAAGACTGTGTATTAAATCCAAATCTAAATACAAAATCCATTTATTTAAACAAAAGTCTGGACACACAGGTCCCAAAAGACACTGACGCACGCCCAACAAAAGAAAATAACAACAATGAGACACACAGACCTATGCAAACTCCACACGCACAAAGGGGGTAAAGTCAACAAATTCAAGTTCGTGTTTAAATGCAGAAATTCTACAAGCATTAACAATATCACTTGACAAGCTGTTCCAGATATCGATAACCCGGTATGCAAAACTATACTTCCGCACATAAAGACTACACTGAAGCTTAAAGAATTTAAGACTATGTCCTCTAATAATACTAGTACTAATACTACTATGTAGAACAAAAAAGTTAGCAGGTTTCATGCAACTGTGTCCATGATCAACACTGTAGCACTGGACTAAGTCTGATTCAATTCGTCTTGTCTGAACAGCGTATAGCCTTAAAATTTCTAGACGTTTTGCATAGGGCAAATTAGCCAGGCCATTTAGTTTCTTAGTGAACTTCCGCTGCACAACCTCAAGTTTATTAATTAATTCAATACGACGTGGAGACCAAACGGCAGAACAGTGTTAAGACAAACAGTCAAAATGAACTTATCACATAGCACAAATACTAGCAATACACAACACCATTAACAGCATATAACGACAAACAATTTAAACATTATGATCATTGAGCAGCTCTTCAAAACTGTTTGAGCTAAGGGAGTTCAGATGAACCAGAATGATTTGAAGGTATATTGTTATGAACAAAAAGGAATATTATAATAAGTTGCAGTAATAACAGCATTAACGAGTGAGTTATAACAATCATTAATGCAATATTAGTGAGTACATCTAACAGTATTACACTTCATATTAGCTATGTCCTTCGGAATATGTAACTCTTCGTAACAATTCATAGGACATACTGTAGTAAGCGTAGTATCCAGCAAGGTCATCTTTGTCCAATCTCCTAATTCTGGGTTTACTTCTAGTAGGCTACTGCTATCATTGTAAAGTTCTAGCCTGCTGTTTAGTCACCTGACAATCACTAATGTCAAGACAACAAAGGATCGGATAATGATCAGACATATTCACATAACTATCAAAAACTTCATAGGCCTACTTACTAACATACATGGAACACTCTCCCTGCTTATTTGAAAGACGAATCGCTTTACCCTGGACTCGTTTAAACGTTCGCTTAAATGTTGTCTGTTTGCCACGGACTGACACAGCGCACGCAGCGCATTAGAGATTTTGTTTAGTGCGCTATATAAATGTTCAATTAGTAATAATAATAACGTGATCTTTCACACTAGAATCAACCACAATATTATAGTCCATACAGGAGTGCCTTCAAGACGATTCTTAATAGTAGCCTAAGTATAAGCAAAATCGCCAAAGCCGAGATCAGCACAGAACGTTAAATGAAGACTGTTGGCAAAGCTGATAACCAATGTTATTAGGATCAAGTTCAAAATTCATATCACCCAATATAACAAAACCGTCATAGCTATTACAGGAAACACACCGTTCAATGAAACTAAGACATTCCAATAAATCTGACCAACAATCGAGGTCTGTTTTGTGACAAGGAAAATAAACTATACTTAGCTATAACGTATATCCATCAGAAAATGTCAAGGAAATAACAACACTTCTAGCCTATACAAGTTGACAAGCTAATGGCGTAACTTTCACATTTAACGATTTATTAACCAAAAGACCTAGCTCAGGGCTCTGCATAGCCAGCTATGCTGATGTCCTGTAAAAATCGTGACACAGAATGCCGTCGGTCGCTAGAAAGATTTGTCCCATTAGTTCGAAATAATCTAGAGGATAGAATATCTTTAGTGTAGATAGGCGACAGAAACAATAAGCTCAGCTACCGCTTAGAAACAGGGCGTCAGCTATGTATGTCTTTGCAGCTCCGTTAGGAGAAGGGAAAGGCCTATGTTTGGCGAGTAGGCCTAGGCATAATTCTTGTTATACGAATGTACGAAAAAGTGAACAATGAACACTAAATGATATCAGAAAATGTGTCCATTTATATCAACAACAACAACAACAACTGCTAAAAGGAAAGTGCACTCTTCGACTCAAATGTGATTGTTCTGTTCTGTACTGTCACGTTCACGGCCTCCGTACCGTTCGTGTCAGTAACGTTTCTGATCAATGTGCGTATTACTGGTTCGAGTTCCACTGCTTCCCAAGCCGTCAGAAAGTTGAGTCTTCTTGCAATGAGTTATTTTTATCAGGACTTGCCTGTCATGATTAGGCTACACTTAATAGCGAGGACAAACGTTACCTCAGTGCGTGTGTCATGTTATGTAAATCACGTACCACAGTTGTTAATCACAAAGTAAGACTTAAGCACAAAAAGTAAACAACTACAAAATAGTTTAAAGTTTATAACAAAAAAATCATAATTGTAATATCTCAGTGTATTTGTTACAAATATTCAGCACTTGCATAAACTTAGTCGCTACGTGTGTGGGATAGAGATCTGCACGGGGACGGGGTGGGGATGGCGGGAATCCTGCGGAATCTGCGGGAAATTCGCGGGATGAGTTTGGAAAATGTGCAACCATACGGTTAGTCTTAAATTCTTGGCAGCCTAGGGAAAACATGCATGAAAACCAACTGCGCGACATTTTCAAATCAAATCAAATCAAATATCTTTTAATAATGACTGACAAACGCAATCATAGTAGCTGGTAAAAAACACAGGAATAAAATGGTGATACACATAATACATACAAACATAATAACGAGTTTCATTCATGAACTGCGTAATACGACAAGTGTCATAGAATATTGTTGTTTAGCCTGTGTTTTGTAGTAACTCGCTATGATCTATCAACAAACCGACCTGCCGGGACGGGTGGGGACGGAAACAAAACGGTGCGGGGACGGGTGGGGATCGGACTGAAATCCTGTCCCCGTGCATGGTGCAGACCTCTAGTGTGAGACATAGTGACACAACAGCTATTTTTACAATGACACAGCACGACGTGGTATGCTCATCCACAGTCAAGTTCTATAAGTAGGGGCGCGGTTCTACGGGGGCCAGGGCCCCCATGAAAAATGTGGCCCCCAGTGCTCCCCTCCATTTTGGCCCAGCCTCTCTAGACTTTCACTTAAATAGACCAGTAATATCCTTTATTCAGCTGCATATAGTGCATAATAAAACTGCATTATTGTATAGCGCGATGCGGGACACCGCCCCCAGCTGGAATTGTGGCCACCCCATTGCCCCCCCCATCTGGCTAGTGCCAGAACCGCCCCTGTGTATAAGCCATTAAATACCAACATGATTGAACATAAATACGTCATGCAAGCGCATTATGCGGATGTGCATGCGAGAAATGAACAACGAAGGCTAAGTGCGATCAGAGTATTGTATATCAGTTTTATCGTATACACCAACAATACCATTGCCAAAAAAGAAAGTGCACTCTCTACCCAAATGTGATCGTTCTGTTGCTTGTCATTCTGTCATGTTCACGTCGTCAATCACGTTCGTGTCAATAACATTCCTGACCGGACCGCCTGTTAGCAGTGCGAGTTAAAAGGTTAAAGGTGTGTGTAGCGCTTCATGGAAACCGATCTCAGAGCTACGGGGCGTTCACATAGTGTTACCTGCCACCCGACACAAGTGAATGCGCCCCGCCTTAACCCCATCAGCCATACAGGCCGGTACTTGTATCCCGGAGGGATAGAAGGCTGAGTTGACCTGGGTTGTTGGTTACATACCGAGACGGTTTACCTGTCCGCAGACAGTCACCCATCCAAGTAGTAACCGGGCCCGGCGTACAGCAACTTCGTTGATCTCGACCAACCATCATCATCATCATCATCATCATCAAAATTATTAGTGTGGCCTGAATAACAAAGTTACTGCTAGGTTCACAATAAGATATCAGATAATAAGTTCAGCATAAGAACGCCTAAAAAGAAAAGTCTTGAGACGCTGCCGGAAAATCGTGAGCGACGGTGTGAGGTGAGGTGTGCCGGGAGGCCTTAACCACTAGTACAGTGGTTATACTGCAGTGCACACTGTGCTATCAGTAGTTTCAGCGCTGGCGCTCTTGCAGGGAATCATTTTTATCAGAACCTCCTTGACAGGTTTAAGCTTGGTGGCATAAACGAACGGGTTGGCGCAGGTGTAGGTAAATGCAATTAACATCGTTGCGTGATAACCACTGTCCAAAAACGACAGCTTCGGTAATATCGCTGTAGATACAAGCAGATAATAAATGTTGTGAGGCAGCCACGCAAGGGCGTAGAATGCGCTGACAATGATCATCGTCTTGATCACGTTGTTCTGAGTCTTAAGTGACTGCGCCTGTCTCGCATTGCTTGCTCCGGCGGCATTGTGGGAAGCCATCGTTCTCGCCTGACGACGGATAGCAAGCAGAATACGCCAGTAGCAGAAGATGAAGATGCCGAGAATGATGAAGTAGAAAAACAAGAGGTAGAAAATAATCGATGCCATTTTAGCCGCGTGACTCTCAAACTCGGAGTAACCGTGGCAGATGCCGTCGATCACAGCCGTTGAATAGTACACCAGGACCGTGTTGTATACGATACCCACGAACCAAGAGAACACCGCTGCCGAATATATCACCCAAGGGCGCACATATTTTTTGCTTACGCCATGACGGACCACCTTCAGATAGCGATCGATGGTGATTATGGCGAGGTTGACCATGGAACCATTAGTTCCCCACCAGACGAGGTTTTCACTAATTAACATGTAACATAGCCAGTAGCCAAGCGCTCCGGTCAGGTGGAAGTTGAAAATCTCTACCGAGTAGGTGACGATCAGACTGAAGCTACTGAATAGATCGAGAGCATTCTGGTTGAAAATCAGCACCTGCTTCTTGTGCTGTCTAGAAGCCACCAGGGCGTAGAGGATGAGCGCGTTGCCTACCGTTCCCACAACTCCCATGACAATTACAGTGAACTTCATATAGAAATCGGTTCCAAATAAAAAAGACGACGTCATACGATTTCCAGCTGTGGTCTGCGTCTTGTCAATTTCGTTCGTTGCCATGGCAACGGACAGGTGCGAGAGAGTTGAACTTTCCTCGGCCATTTCTTTCTTTGTTTATGATGTGCGCTGTAGCAGTATTGAAGTTCCCTATTCACAATAACATAAGTAAAATTAGTTACGGTAAATAAACCCTAAAGACGAACACAGTGCCTGGGTAAAATAAGAAAAAAATAAAGCTATTGGGAGCTGTGTTTTTGCTATCGATCGCGCCGAGCGACGGCGACTTGTGGTCGATCCGGGTATCCTAATGTATCGAACCTTGACGAAGGATTTGGATGAAATAGCGGATAGCCAAGTTTTCTTGATAAGTCCTACTAGCGATCGTGCATCGTATTAGCAAGGACGGGAGCTATCCTGTGGGTCAGAATAGTTCCAGCGAATCAGATCGGAAAGCGTAAAGAAGGAGAGCTAGCTCACGACGCCCAACAACTCCGCTGCCACACGGACCACGCTTTCTTCCAAAGAACCGTTGTTCTGCCTTAACTAGACAATACGGCAGAGAAGCATACTGTATTTCCTCGTGTTGATGTTCAGTCTTTTGCAAGCACACATCTATACTTATGGATATAACACCAGGAGAATTTCGTTGGGCGGCTTGGTCGTCTGATCGGGATCGGGAAGCGATGCCCAATATCAGATAGCGGCGCTCAGCGACGGATAAACCACAGATAACTCAGACGAGAACTCTAGTCGCATCGTCCCGGTCGGACGACTGGCGGCCGGGACGACCGCATCAAGGCAAGTATACACGACTTTATTAGTCAATAACTTTTATTTACGCTACAATATTTATTTAATAGACTGTGATCCATACAAAGTGCGCTTTTATTTTACCTATCACATTGCTATAGCACAGCACGGGACAGATTATAAAATCACTAGCGTCCTTTTGTCTGTCTGTCTGTCTGTCTGTCCGAGCTGCTATGGTTGCAGTTGCGATTTTGACGAAATTTTGCACAGTCGTTTGGAGCCGGAAAGATAAGAACGAGTTCGCCGAAGGTCAAAATTCAACGACCCCCTTCTGACATTTCGCCACAATTTTCACCCCTTAATGCATTGTCAGTGAGAAGGTCAGAACACCGTTGTACATCGTGGCTGCGGTTTGACAGTGCTTTGTAATAAAGAGTATGATGATGCAACGAGAGGCCTATGGACTGATCGTTACCGTTAATAGCTCAAACGACGTGCTTAGGCAGCGGCTATTTGCAGTAAGTTGCAAAAAGGTTAAAAAAGGTTAAAGCTGTGTATAGCGCTTCATGGGAAACCCATCTCAGAGCTACGGGACGTCACTTGCCATATGGGATCACACAGTGTTACCTGCCACCCGACACAAGTGAACACGCCCCGCCTTA
>Ga0209679_1000862_pt1 | contig 11887 bp, 10 predicted proteins | sample WorMetHEROISLAND_4_FD_187408 | JGI IMG/M metagenome (GOLD analysis project Ga0209679, IMG submission 187408) | Marine gutless worms symbiont microbial communities from Max Planck institute for Marine Microbiology, Germany - Olavius sp. 2 HERON... ...
GTCGCCACACTACCTTGCAAAACTTGTAGCTGTTTTTGACAAAGTGAAATGGAACAATGTGAATGTTTGCCTTTAAATTCGAAGTTTGCACGAAAAAGTGTCCTTGAAAACCGTTCAACAGACAAACAGTTATCTCAGTTAATCAAGTGTTCAAAGTACTGTCCATTGGCATGAACACATACCCTCAGCCTTGGCCGAACACTGATCAGTGGCCTTGTCGACGATGCTCTGCTTGAACTCAGCCAAAAACAGCTACTTTAAGTTTTTGCAAGGTAGTGTGGCGACGTTATTCAGATGAAGTTGGAAAATTTTATCGTACTTTGTGGCTAATTTATCCAAGACACTGCATATCAATTTCTATCAAAATCGGTCAAGTATTGTAGAAGTTATGATAAAAAAATTTTGGTGTGTTTTTTTATGCCTCACAGTGTATGAGCAAACACACATGATATACATGCAACACTTACACGATCATTTAGAATGCTGTTTTCTTGATTTGTCCAGGTTGGCTCGGGTTTGCTAAATGTCTTCGAGAAATTCTTTGTCAGTGCATTTTACAGTCTGATATTTTGTTATTCGGTTTGCATTTTATTCAGTTTTCGGTTTTTGAAACACCTCATTTTTGCGGAATTGATCCAGTTTACTTCATGCTCCGCCTTAATTGTCCAAGTCTCGCTGCCATAAATTAAACAACTTATAATGCAACCTGTATGTACATTGACTTTCAGTTTTAACGAGAATCCCGCCCAGTTAAAATAGGTAAATACTCTTGAAACTTTTCCGTGCATATCTACCTCTTGCTGTTGATACTGAAACACATCCTCTGTCTGCATTTTACGTCCGTCCTAAGGAGCAAAACTTATCCACCTTTTCAAGCTACACCCTATTGCCTTCCGTGTAGCTCTCATTGACAGCAGCCGTAACAGATGAACAGGTTGCAAGCGGTAACATGCCTGACTGCGGTGTAAGAGGACCGAGGGTCGAATCCCACCATTGGCAGTTGCAGGTTTTTCGTAAAAACCACTACGATTTACAGCCTTGGGCATGGGCTGTGCACCCTTACTGCAGTGCCTAGGTCGACTCAGCCTTCTACCCAACATGGGATGGTAAAATGAGCATCAGCTTTCGGGCTGAGTAATAATAATAAATGGCGATGGTGGGTGTGGCTTCTGGCAGCCTACAGGTGGACTCGCAGCCCAGGTCGTTTGGCCTGGGCTGAGGGTCTGTGGCCGCTTGGCGCCGTTCCATACTCATTATATGAACTGGGTGAACTCTCAAAGTGGCTTGCCATGATGACAGCACCATAAATATCATCATCATCGTCAACATCATCATTTTTATTATTATTATTATTGCTGCAGTCGATACACAGGAAGAAGAAGATGAACAACATTTGTCTTTGTTACATTTTTGCATTATATTTACTAACTTCTTCTGTACATGTGCATTGCATGGCAAGTCAACGACATTATTTTCAGTAGGGTCACAGTCGACTGGAAAGCGGGACGTTGTATAGTCTTTCTGTATGATATGAGCATAAGACAGAGTATAGTAATAATTCTGAAGTATGCTGCGATTGTTTTAGAGGACACAGTCACAGTGAGTTCTGCTAGAAGTCCTTCAGCTAGTCCCAGCCTCGTGCGTCCGGTCAAAAACCGCACGTTGCAGCTGACGTCGTCTTTGCCTCCCGTCAGTGTCTCGGGTGGTTTGTCAGATGCAAACCAGCAGCGCTGGAACTCCACGAGGTGCAGTCACGTTTTGCTTGCTTTCTCTTTCCGGAATGTTAAGGGTGTGCTCAAAAAAACTGAGATAAATGTGGCGTGTACGTCGTAATATTTTATGCAGCCGAGCATACACAGCTAATTATAATAACTTATATATGTACATATATATGCTGAATGGACTGGAAGTTTAACTGGTCTGCTTGTCTTGCTGGTTGCAGATAAGGCTGCATGTCACAAAAAATTTGTACTAAGGCTGTGGTTAAATGTAAAATATTTGCAAAAGTGTTTTAGCGTTTTATTTTACAGAAATTTCTAGAAATTTCTTTTGCAGATGTTTTATGCGAAAACATTTGCATAGCATGTTGAACACAGGTTGAAGATAGGAGGTGATTACGCGTAAAATAAAACATTTTTACAACATTTTTACATGCACGGCATAGCCGTGGGAAGTCGACAGCTCTAAAATATTTTTCCAAATGTTTTATTTTGCAATATTTTATCTTCAACGTGTGTTCAACGTACTAAAACATTTGCAGAAATGTTACAAAACATTTTTGCAATTGTTTTAGTATAAAACATTTGCAAATCATTTTTAGAGGTGGTTACACGTAAAATAAAACACTTTGAAACATTTATGCAAATGTTTTGCAAACATTTTATTTTACAGCAAAATATAGTAGTAGTAGCAGCAGCAGCAGCAGTAATGTCTGTTTAAGACTCAGTCATTTGTTCTCAGAGTACTCGTACATACAGCGCATTAGAGGTATCACACTATGCACTATACGGTACATAGTTACGACTTACTTACTTACTTACTTACTTACTTACTAACAGTAGTAGTTGTTGTCATCGCTGTCACTGCCATCGTCATCCTATCAGAGTTTGTTGTCATCAAGTGGTGGTCACAGTCGTCTTTATCGTAGTCGTTGTCATGTGCTATCAAGAATAATATCTTTTATTTTTAAGTATGTAAACATTGCCTGTGATAAATTTTTATTTTTTTTTTGGCTAGACGTGCAATTTTGCATGGCTGTATGTCTTCTCCTTTGGGGTGCAGTGCTCTGTTCTGTAGCGTACGATAAAAGTTTGATATTGGATGCCTCTTGAACCTAAAGTTTAATCATTGCAGTGTGGTGTGGAGCCATTACATTTCAACTAGGTCCGCTGAAGTGTTAGTTGAAGTTGCCGTATTAAAGGACATGTTGTTGTTTAGAGAAAATCCTAGTCTGTGCATTGGTCTATTTGATACCGCTATAAAGTGTATCTGTACTGAGTGATAATGCTATGCTAACTCTCCCTGTCTTTCTCTGTCTCTGTCCGGGGTGTGGTGACAGCCCTAAAGCCGGTACGAGCGGAGCAAGGCGGCCTGAGTGAAGCTAGACACAAAACAAACAAACAAACTCCTTGACCCAACTAGCCCCGTCTTACCCTGAGACAAGAAAGCCCAGCTGTCGCTGACAAACCCGCGCGACGCTTGCGAAAAGTTTGCATGGTTTACGTAAGAGCAGTGGGGTTGTAAGCTGTATAGCTAGCTTGCCTATCGATAGCGTGCCTATGGTGTCCTATTACGTCCTATATAGTAACTGTGTCTGTAAAATGCATTGCTTTGGAGATACTCGCCTTGTAAAACTACCATGACCTTGAAACCCGGGTGAGGGGTCACTCAAGGTCATCGAAAGTGACACCATTCGATAGCTTGCATATGGTTTCCTATTACCATTCCATAGTAACTTTGTGTCTAAAATGCACCATTCTCGAGATATGACGACATATTGGTAGAAAATCGACGAAAAAACCCAACCCACCCTCATTTGGCACATTCCTTTGGGGTGACCCCTTGCAAATTTTTCGACGAATCATACCTCGCCAGAAACTAGAGTGATGGCGCTATCAGACGGTGTACATTTCACGATCCTGCTTTCGCTCTGCTAGGCACAATACCGGCGTGTGACAGACAGACGTCCAGACGGACAGACAGACACGTCGCTGTCGCAAAGACCCGCGCTAGCATAGCGTCGCGTGGGTAAAAAGCATCAAAGCACCAAAGGATACACACACTTTATAATTAATATTAATAATTTTGTGAAAAATTACAAACCATTAGCTTCATCAAAATCAACATTTTCTACGATGCTCAGCTCTTCATAGTCGAGGATGAAAATCTCTTTCTCATGTGACACGGCTATATTCTCATACATAAAATCTTTGTACAGTGCAAACCATCGTCGATCGGCATGCTGCAAAAGAATCATTTCAACCAGCTCATCATAAAAGGGAAAGGTGAAGGTCTGAAGGTCCACGTAGTTGCCATAGCACTATGTACACACGAGTCAGATTCAAGAACAGAAGCATTTTAGAGTCTCATAAGTGGCAGCTGATTGGCACGAGCTAAAGGCATCACACCACATGACAAGGCCATACATTGCCTGTGTTAATAAATAACTGGTGCAGCATGCAGTCATACCACTGCCACAATCAACCACACTAGGCCTTCACCCCGTAGCCTGTAAGCTACTACTCATTTCCCATCCCGCTGAGGGATGGAGGCTGAGTTGCCTGAGCACATAGCAGGTTAGCAACTTGCTCAAGGTTGCTTGCAAATGACCCCGGTGAGCGTCAAACTGCAAGTTTTCAGTTGTGAGCCAACTGCAAAGACTATTCCACTGCAAACTGAGTCACTTAACAAACACAAGGTTTAAACCTTTAATTAACACAATACAGTACAAACAATACCAGCTGACAAAACAATGGTTGATGTCACGGGAGTGCTACAAGGGGGGCTGGCGGCCATGACCCCCAAAATTAGTGTAGGTGGCTAACAATGCATTTGGCCGACTAAATACTACGGTAGTCCATATGTTTAAGACATATGACTGTAAAAACAAAGTTATGGGCATTTTCTTCAAAAGTGACATATCATTCTTATGCTAAGTCAGCATCAGAGTTTCCTTGAACTAGTACAATACTGATAACTAAACTAGGACATGTACTCTCTACATTATGGGTGCACTACAGGATGGACAGGGAGCATGGCCCTGCCAAAATCAGGTTGGGTGAGCCACAATGCATTTTTACCGTGCAATGCACACAGGTAGTCGCAAAATATTGCTACAGTAAGTCATCCGTCCGTCCGACAGTGACATTGACGTACTGTGGCCATACAAGAGGGGGTCAGTTCGACAGTAATTACATGATTAATTAGCTTAGGGTCTTTGCTCCTTGGTGCGCCAACATTGACAATCTAGTCGAAGAGGAACACCCCCAAAACTTGGGTGGAATAGGGGTGGGGTCACTGTTCTCAACAGAAAACCTGCAATATCTCTGAAATGGGGTAAGATAGGACCAAAGTTACTATTGATGACTAATAGGAAGTTGTATATATGCTTTTGACGGGTACCAAAATCAATGACCTTGGATGACCCTGAGGGCCATTTTGCACTCTGTTTCAAAATAAATGTGTTTTCGGAGCCAACCACAAAAATTTGGATGAAGATAGACCCACACTATCATCGGAGAAGATGTAGCCCAATGATTTAGTTTCTGACAATATAAGGTTTATGCAGATATTCACAGGGTTTCCTTGGAGATAGGGTGTCAAATGACAGTGGGGTTGTTGAAAATGTCGATTTTCAGTCCCTTCGGACGCGCATCTTTGGAATCTTAAGAAATAAAGCCAAATTATACAGTATTACTTAGCCTTCATCACCTTCCACTGATTCCCCGAAAGAAATGTGCGCCAGTATGTCTATAAATCTGAAGCCTGGCTTTTGGAGCTTGGCTACTCTTAAACTTGCAGTGAATGTCGGCAAACTTAAAAGAGCAGTGAGCAGCTGCCAAATTGCACGGTTTCCTTGTGATAGCACGGCTTTCTTGTAAACTAAGCTAACCTCACTCTAAATGTCAATTTTACTCCAACAATTCAGACATGCGTGCTGTCCATAAAAGAAAATGGCAAAAGTAAAAATAACTTAACATCAGAAAGTACTGAAAATTATGAAATATATTCTTATTTCTTACCCAGAAAACCTGAACCATTGACAACAACTGCAATGCAAACTCAGCTCGTTCTGCAAATGACTCATTAAGGTAGCTTGACAGCAGACGGCCACCGTGCTCCACAATGACTAACCGACCACATGCACCATAAACTCGTGGAGCCACTCGCTGAAACTGAATGCCTTTTAAAAACTGTAATAACACATGAACAAAACAATACAACATAGTGATACAAGAAACCCATGCAAATAGCATGCAAAACCAATTTTACATTACAGTCTTTATAACGTCTGAATGCTTCTCAACAGAAAGTGTCTGTCTATATAATTGTTACTTGTAATGCGTTTGATCTCCAGGAAATGTTACGCTATCCACTATAAACAACAGGTTGAAACAGTAAACAACGTGTCAACAAAATGCCTAAGGCTAAACTCAGCTCGTCACATGACACCAAAAAAACATATGAACAACTGGTGGTCACAGCTTTTTTGCTGTGACGAGTTGACCGGCATGCATAGATGTCCATTACTCGTCTACAGATATCATCAAGGTGCAGTTTGGTGCTGTCCATATAAGTAAATAAGTATATCTTGAACTTCAACTGGTCAAAAACAGAATTTAACGTAAAAAAGGCCATTCAAGATCGTTCAAGGTCACGTGTTTTCGAGAATGTGGAAAGGCAACGAGAAACTAAATATTTAATATTACATAACGATGTTGGCTTTATTTTGAAAGGTTCGGAAGACATAGTGTGCGAAATGTTGGAAAAACGACGTTTTCAATTACCCCAGTCATTTGATTCCCCATCTCCAGGGAACCCCTGCAAACACCTGCATATACACTGCATATACATTATATTGCCAGAAAACAGAGTCATTTGGCTACATCATTGCCGCTGATAGTATAGATATACCTTCATTCGAAGTTTCATGACGGGCTCCGAAAATGCACGCGATTTCATCCAAGGTCACTGATTTTGGTACCAATCGAAAGCAAGTATGCAACTTCCTACTAGTCACCAAAAGTAATCTTGTCCTGTTTCAGAGATACAGCAGGTTTCCTGCTGACAACAGCGACCCCAACCTTTTTTCACCGGAATTTTGGGGTGTTCCACTTGGGCTAGATTGCTGTAAATACTTTCGAAGTAACCCAAGTCTCGGTCTTGAAGAAGTCTTGCTGCTAAAACGGACTTTGTATAATGGACTAATTTGTCTGTAGTTACTACAGGTTAGGCTTAGTTCTTCTAAAGTGAAGCTTTTGGAATTATTGGTGCAAATCATTTTACAGTCTTCCTGTCACCCACCAGCATCAAAGCATGGAAAGATTATCTACACTAATATTATATAATACACACACTTAACTAGAAAGTGCAGTGGACCCCAAACCCACTGCAATTGTCGGCGAGACGCCAAGTAGTTTAACGTACAATAGTAATAATACTAATGTGAGTTAGGGTTCCCAGTGATACGTTTCTCACCAATAGTTAAAACGTGCTCAAAACTGGCAGTTCTACTTCTACTTTCTCTGCAAGTCAAAACAGACGTCATGAATATTCATGATGCACATGCAATGCATCAGGCGACGACCAGAAAAGTGGGTGGTCTGAGTGTGGTCTGAATGACTGGAGGCTACAGCCCAGGTGATATGTTTTGGACGATTGGACTGATGCCATCTGATGGAGGGCATGCGACAGATGTGCCTTTTCTTGGTGAGTTTTTCAGTGTTGGACAGTTTTTGAGTAATTGACCCCAGATGTTGACTGTACCTGCCAAAATCCAGTCTCACAATCATTTTCCGGGGAAAATGACCCTCTCCTGAAAAAATCCCGCTGTGTAATGATTCAAGATCTCCTAAATTTACGTGTTCTGACCAAATTTTGTAGAAATCGGTAAAGCAGAAGTGAAGAAACCGATGTGCAGTATTTGTCACAAAAAACCTAGTTTTCGGCCCATTCCTACGAGGCCCCTGAAGCGATCTCAACGACAATTTTACGGTGTCACTCCTTCCCCACCTCCCATCCCATGGCCAAGTTTCGTGCAAATCCATCTAGCTTGCAGGAAGATATATGCAAAAATGTCTTGCAGATTCATTATAATAAAGACTTCTTGTCGACAAAAATAACTATTGACGTATTGACTGCCACATACAATGATCAGAAACTCCACATAACCTTAAAGCCTAACTATAAAAGTAAATAAAAGATTGAAATGTGTGCTGAACTGAACAAACCAAATACATCATAGTTTAATTAGCAATAACACGCTGTGTATGAAATCTTTTTACATACTTTGAGCATCAGAGATTCAGGCTGAACAACCATAGATGTAAACAATATCGCCTTCTGATCAGGCGTTAAATGATCATCTTTGTTGTCATCATAAAGGTCTCGGAATATCTTGATAAATCGCGGACTAATACAGAGTGCATATCTGCCATTAACATAACAAATAACAAATACATATCACAATATGCAGAAATTACGGTAGCAAGAAATTTTTCTATACACTGTTTACTATATTACAACGCAATGAATTTCAAAATGTTTTCGTCACTGTAATCACCAATGTTACTTCAACTGTGCTTCATCTGTTTCAAAGAAAAACTAAGTTATCCAAGTAACATCAACTTTTGGTATGATTCTGTCTCAGTAAGTTAAGCAGTCAGGGTACTTGATGAGTTTCATTGACGACATTTACTGATCTTAAACATGAATCACACCAATGTATATATAACAATTAACACTGTAAAAATACACATTTTCAAACGTATAGTACATTCTTCTGTACTGTTGATATACATGTACTCCAGTTTGTAAAGCTCTAAGCTGCTTGCCCACTAATCCAACCATGCCACACAACATGAGCTGATGAGTTTCTGCACAGGCGTCAATCGTGCAAGGGTCCAGGGGTCTGGACCCTCGCAAAAATTGTATTGCAACGGTCCACAACGTATTGGATCCTTGAAAAAATCTGAAGGAAATTATTCATTTTTGTGGAAACGCACATCGTAAAATCAGAGTGCAGTCATGCAGTCATCCTCTATGGCAGAGAATTTAAGGCACATTTAGACCAGAGCCGTCAGACCGAAGGTACGGTAATAGAACTAGCAAGGCCAAGACCAGACATGTTACTTACTTAACAGCAAATGCTACACCGAAATGTGTCATCTTCACGGAATTATGTCACTGGCATGTTTTGCTTTTGTTCTGGATTATTTGCAAATCGTTTGGAAAAAAATAAGTTAATTACATATCTAAACCACAGTAGTGACTGAGCACTTCAGAAAATATAGGCCTGATCAGAAGTAGAGGGCTTGTTAATAGAAAATTATTAACAGTCTTGCCTCCAGATGTGTTCTGCTTGGGGGCTCAAAATGCATCAAAGCCGTTTTCGGCTGGGCTCTGGCTCCACCAGACCTCCAGCCAGCAGTGGATCCAGATCCAATGCAGCACCCTACCTGTAGCGCCAAAAATTATGCACAGGACTTGCACAGGAGTAAGCTTAACTGCTCACTGGGCATCAACAGAGCTGAACACAGTAATTTCGGTTCAAAGAAGTTTAATTTAATTTAAATTATTGACTTGAACTTCACAATTATGCTGAGGTTGAGGTTTAGTGTCAAAAATACGTTTTGTCTAGCAAATTAGCAATTTGTTCAACAGAAAACTCTTCAAAATTGATATCGCCAGAAGCATTCTTTTTAGCTCAAAATGCATCACAAGCCGTATGGTGGCCGGGCTCTGCATGGACCCACTGGGGGAGCTTACAGCACTCCCCCAAGCCTCCTAACTGGATTAAGGGGTGGGCCCCCAGGAAGGGGAGAGGGAAGGGAAGGGATGTGTAGGGAGGAATGGGGAGGGGAAGGGTGGAAGGAGAAGGGTGGGGAGGGAAAGGATGGAGAGAAAGGATGGGGAGGCAAAGGTAGGCAGGGGAAGGGTGGCTAGGTGAAGAGCAGTGGAGGGGAATGTGGGGAGGGATTGTAGAGTTATAAAAATTCCTTTAAAAAGCCAGAGTCCTGGATCCTCGCTAACTTTGACAGAGATCGCTGCCCGAGTTTCTGCATAGCTGTGCAGGTAAGAAATCAGGTCAGGTATTTGAGACATCATGCTACACAATCATAAGTCCACAGACAGTGAAACGCTGTTCATTCTTCCCTAATCAACTACAACGCCATGGCAACCATCCATTAATAGAAACGATTAAATTCTCAATGCAGACACCTGCCCAGAGGTACAGCTGCAACACAGTGTATCAGCACATGTACTTACGTCAAGGCAGTGGCATCAAATTGTGGATAAGAAATTTTCCATGCATGAATCATACTTTCAGGAGTGAAAGCCGCGTTGCTCTGAACATAACTCTGATTGCTAACAATAGCTGTCGACACATTGCATTTCTTAGAGCCAGTAGCATTTTGGCAAATAAACTCGTCAAAAAGCTTAAACTCCTTTGGATACCAGTTTGACATTCGTTTGACAGCCACTGGTACATCAAGCCACTGTCCTAAGTAGACACCTTTTTTGTTGGCTGGCGTTGGCGTCTTTGGTATCTCAACAACAACTTCTCTTCTTTCGATTGCTGCACACATTTCAGTTCCAAAACATGCTGGGCATCTGTCACGTGCTGTCCATTGCAGTGGCACTGGTTCCATTGTACTTTTGTTGCCAACATAAAACGAAGCATGTTCCCTCAAATCAGCAATACGCATTCTCTCATACTCTTCTTCCCAGTTGAGGTTGTCTTGTTCTGGCAGCGGTGCAACATGTTGCTGAAATCGCAGCAAGATAAACCAGATTACACCGAGGCAGACGATAGACAAAATCAATGAAGCAGGGCGACGCAGAGTAGCATTCCAGATCCAAGTTTGAAGAGTCAACAGTATGGGCCGCATACTCTACAAAATCATTCATTCACTCAAAGATGTCAATATCACACAATTAACAACTGCACAGTTTGGTTACTGATCTGTACCCAAGTACCAGGGAAGCAAATGGTACCCAGGCAAATGGCACCCAAATGCCTGCTCTACGCATCAGTAACCATGCAGGAAACATGTCTTACAGATGCCATATAGTGGAGGCGTTGCATTAACAAAAGCAAAACTCGTCTCATGTATAACATAAACAAAGTACGAGTATGGATTGCAATCTCATTCTGATAAAGTAATTCATTATTAAAGTAGTCACTGGTTGCATAATCATTATAAAAAGTATTCTAGTTCCAAGTTTCAAGCACACACTGCTCTTTTACTGTTGGGGACTCTGTGCCTGCTTTTTGGGTCAAGCACTAATCGGCACTAATGACCTAAACTGTGTAGATGTACCGTTAAACCCTACTCACTCACTCATTCACTCCAAGTTTCAAATTCAACAGTTGAGGTCCAGCTGAGTGACCATACAACTGACACTGTTTCTTGTGAGCTTGTTGTGGACAAAAATCACAGACGAATTGCTCTGTTTCACGCTTGGAGTTCTCGAGACTCGAACCTTGGTCTCGAGACACTTTGAGACAAAGTCGTTGGTCTTGGTCTGGAAGCTCAAGTCTCGATCTTGAGAATCTCAGCTTTCGTTATTCAACGATCATAAAACAATCAAAGACGTCGGTGCTGATGTGGTATGTGGCCATCCTTCCAGTTGCTATTGGCTGCATGACACTTGGAAATTCCAGGCCACGCCCATCCTGCAGTCAACGCTGGAGCAGTGTGTGCTTGATCAGCCAGCTGAAAGTAAACATGACACGAGACATTCTGTAGCTCGTCATTTTGCAGTGTCAGAAAAAACAATAACATACTTCCATTATGTCGAATTCAGAAAAGAAAATAGGTTTTCCTTGGCCTAATAATAAGCCTCGTTCCAGTTAGATCAGATCTAGTAAGATTATTCAGATTCTGATTTCTCCTACACTACTGTAGCCACCCGTACTGACATCTACAAATATTCATTTTTTCCAAGAACTCATCCACAATCTCCAGTAGCCTATCTACACTGTGTCTCAAAAAACGACACTGACGCTACACACTACAGATTCAACCCACATCAACTGATTTCGGTAATTTTTGGCAGAGATGTTGCTGAGAGAGTATGCTATTGAATGGTGATTTATTATCCCACCTGTCCTAACTAATGTCTCTGCACTACCTAGGGAAACATGAACCCGGAAATTGTGTCT
>Ga0209679_1000863_pt1 | contig 11887 bp, 4 predicted proteins | sample WorMetHEROISLAND_4_FD_187408 | JGI IMG/M metagenome (GOLD analysis project Ga0209679, IMG submission 187408) | Marine gutless worms symbiont microbial communities from Max Planck institute for Marine Microbiology, Germany - Olavius sp. 2 HERON... ...
GCCGCGACTTTTTTTTGTCACGTTGTCCCTGTCACGGTGTACAGAACCCCTCGACTGCCTCACACTAGCATACTTTGGCTTAATTAACGTGTTTCCAGTTACTGTCGATGCCCGACATCGAAAAAACGAAATATTTCTATCGTGGGCGTAGCCAGAATTGAAAAACCTGAAAATTTCGCGTTTTGACCCCATGCGCACGCGAGCAGGCATATCGACATCAGAAATACATTTCATAATTTCAAAAGCGGTTTCAGCAGTTCCGGCAGATGTCACAGAAGTGCCCACCTTTAGACACAAAAACTCTAGCACCAACGGTTTAGCCGCTACAGGGCCGCAAAGTGGATCCAACTTTTAAAAAAAATTTTCGGAAAACAAATTTTTTCGCCTCCACTATGACCAGAAAAATACGCTGAATCGATCGGTGAAATCGGTTTTCAAATCCGTTCACAATCACGGGAGATATTTGCATTTTTGTGACCGCCATGTCTGCTCTATCCTATACGCCGCAACGCGGCGTCTACAACTACGCGCGTGGCCGATACCTTGCACTGGGCTATGCCCTGTGCAGCTATTTCTAGTTGTACCATTTGCTTCTGCCTTACGTTTGTTGAGATGTGAATTAGTGTTCTGTTTAACTTGCCGTCTAGGTGCTGACGTGTCTTCTCGATGAAGAGACTGTTAAGGGCAGTCATCACGAAACTGCTGCTCGTGTAGCTGAGCTGGCTGCCAGACTCAGCCTCGCCAATGCTGCTGCATTCACATTTCAGCACATGCCACTGCCGTCTAATCCGGCTGCTGCTGGCAATGCTACAGGAGTGAGTCACCCACAGCAGGTAGCAGAAGCGCTGCTGTCTTCTATGCACAACCAGGCCGCCAATGCTCCTGGCTCCGAGTACGGATATTTTCTTGCCCCGTCGGCGCCGGTTGTTACGTCGACTGTAGCTACCGTTCCGGTTGACAGCGGCACGGCACTGCGTATGTCACCCATATCACCGGTGGCTACGCACGACAACGGTGGAACACCGTCGTGGGAGCCGAAGAGACATGCGGACGACGTCTTGGCTGTTGAAAGGCAGAGGAACGGAGAAGTAGAGCACGGTAGCGTTGTTGTGCCGGCTATAAATCCTCCTCGCAAAGCGGGCCGACGGGTCGATACGGTTGCGAAGACTCTGGCTGCAATCAAAGCTAGCAACAGCCTGACGCCTCGCTCTGATTCGTCGGGTGGCTATCACGCCGGGAATCTACCATTAACACCAGGCGGACAGCCTCCGGCGTCACCTTCCAATCACGTGAAGCTGCCGGATATACAGACACTGGCTCAGCGATTGCCGAGTTTCCATCAGACGGCTCTCGACATAAAACCGACGATTCCGACAGCGCCATCTGCCGATGCTGGCGGTGATGAGGCGTGGCAGACCGCACCAAACACCAAGCTGTCACCACAGCCTCCAGAACTCGAGGTGTCGGTGGATGCAACTGCCGGGATCGAGGTCGGCACTGGCGGCAAGAAGAAGTTCCAGTGTATGTTCTGCGGCATCTACCTTTCAACCAAGTGCTACCTCAAGAATCACATCAACGCAGTTCACACTCGCTCGCGCGTCTACCAGTGCGACCTCTGCGCGCACTACTTCTACTCGGCCGGCGCCGCGCGGATCCACAAGCTGCGCAATCACTGGCACGACGCCAAGAAGCACCGCTGTTCGGAGTGCTCCGAAACGTTCCTTCTGCCGATCGAACTTCGCAAGCACATGCAGAAAAAGCACTGCGGTGCGCAAGCTTACCAGATGATGCTGGATTCGTCGAAGCTGGAACCCGGTGAGGTATTGCCTCCTGCGTCTGCCACAAACTCGTCAGTGCTCGGCGGCGGCACATCCTCGGCAGCAGACGGAATGACTGCCGCCTCCTCCACGGCGTAGTTTATTGACGTTGGTCAGAGTGGCCTGGGGCATCTGTCGGCTGTTTGAAGAAACAATCCTGATCAGCAGTTCTCTATGGTAAGGGCTTCCGGGCATAGCTGGAAAGGCTTGAACAGTATGAGCCATGTGATGCTATGCGCAGAATAGCCTTTGTTGTGAAGATATAGTTTTGTGCTACATTATCACTAATAACGTCGCATGATTACTGTCAGTAAGCATTCATTTAATGCAAATGTTTGATGAGCCTTGCGTCGCCATGTATTCTGTATATAAATTGCACATTTAATGCAAGAAAGCAGGCCGTCACGTATGCAACCACTGCATGACGTGCAATGTTGTTCATAATGTACCGACTACAAAAACGTCAATAATTAACTTGCTTGGTGGCTGTTTTTCTAGGGCATCATGGGTAAGTCAGTTCCAGTTTTTTCTCTTTGTCCACAATCAGCCTGATTAGCAGTTAGCGGTTACCCTGTGTTAATCATGTCCATTTACTATGTGCAATTATTTTGGAATGTCAGCGTCTTAATTCTGCCAGCTACTTTCTGTGTAGTCTTTATAATCTTGATAGCTTTTCAACCAGTCGTTATCATCATATCCTAGACCGTGACCGTGTTGCATTACAGGCCAGTGTCTTAATTTCATAGTTTTTGTATCTTCCCGTCTTTGCAGTGTTGTTGTGTTTCTTCGCTGGTCACTTTTTCTTCTCTATCCACTCCCCATCATCAAGGTGGAAGTGTCCTTTGCTGACAGAAGGAATCCAGCTGTCTGAACTTATTCCGACTACTTTGTAAAATAGTAGAATATAAATATATGTTACAAAGTATTTAGTGTGTGTATTAATGTCTAATTCTGATAGCATTGTTGGAAGTTACTTTATTTCTGTTTATTTATTTGTTCGTTATAAAAATCAAGAAGCGATTAACGTTGGCTCAAGGACTGAAGCAGTCTCACTTGTATGAAACATTATGACAGACAGTGTGTTGCTGTCAGTTGTTAACAGTCAGTCAGTATTGGGACTTCCCATGGATAATCAATGGTTCTGCCGGGAAATTCATATAGTACACTTTTACTGGATGAGGAAATAGAAATGTGGCTTTTCTTTGTTTGTTGGAAAATTTGGCCATGTGATCAGCTGGTTGTACACTTAACATATCGCTGAAAGTTAATCACATATGCTGCTTATGGTCGCCCTCTGTGTAACAAAAAACTACCATTTTGTTTTTCAAGTTTTTTCCAAACATGCTTTCTCCCATCTCTACACTGATTTTCTCAAACCTTTGCTACACAATGTTGGTTCGCAAGCAATAGAAAACATGTTCACGTACCTCCAAAAGAAATTAGGGGACAGAAACCCCATTTTTGCAAGACTTTACGGGTACCACATTACATAATTTTACCATTACAAAATAGCATCAAACACCGGTGTTCACTCGCTATGTATATGAAACTGGATAGGAGGCAGGACTTACAGTGAGGGAAAATCACTGTCAGTAAAATGTAGACCGCTTGGCCATAAAACAGCGCAATTTTACAATGTCATTCCGTAAGCCAAAGGAATTTCTACTGGTACAAAAACATACTGTCAGTCACTGATGGTCAATCCTGCCCGGACTCTGTTGCCATGATAACTAAAATTTACCTATTTGGACATAAAATTGGCTATAACTCGGCTTTTATAGGAGATAAGTGCCAGATTCTTGTGCCCAAGTGGGGGTTTTCGGGGTTAGACAATTTTATGGTATCATTCAATCTTTGTCCCAACCAACCCGTTTACTTACCATATAATGCAAATTTTCCAATATTGCCTCAAAAGTTTGTCATCTGTAGAGTGGGAGGGCGACCATCACTCTGAGCATTTCCACACATTCTGGTGTTGTTAACTTGCAGAATATGTCAACTCCAGTCACGTGGTGGCTGGTCAGTTTTGATCCATTTTGTATCCGTTTTTGTTGTGTGTTATGCTGCGATTACAATTGCGATTCGACTACAATACGACTGCGATACGACTACGACATATTGCACATGCCTGCTTCCATTCGACGCGAGCAAAAAATGAACATGTCAATTTTTCGTCATAGTCGTATCGCAGTCGAATCGAACGCATATCGTAATTTCGATCATTTTCATCGTAGTTGAATGCATCGCGGTATCATCGTATCGTAGTCGAATCGCAGTTGTGATATAGGCTTTAGTGGGAATGATAATATTGTTATTGTTTATACCATCGACGTAGCATGTTTGAAGAACAACACATAGATGCTAGCCATCGAAGAAAGCTGGCAAAGGTGAAACACTGTTATAACTGGTGTTGAATGTCTGACTGTAATTATAACTGGCACATTCTATATCTCTGTTGATTTTTCTGTGGAGCATATCGTTAAACTTTATACATGGACAATCAGCATTGAAACACTTGAGCTGTCAAGGTCTGTTGTAAAATTGTGATAACCTGGGAGTTTGGACTGTGAATTGTGTGTTATTACTTAGGTGCCCTCTGTCTTGTTCTTCTGCAGGCCTCCATCACTGTCCAGTACTTGAACCAGTCAACGTCATCCAGCATATCCAAACCATCTCAATCTACCCTTACTTAATCACCAAGTAGACTGGTTCCAATCCCAGTAGTTCTCGGAGCTCGTTTTTCCCATTTCTTTCAGTGTAAACCATCATATCCAACTGATTATTCTCTTTTCTGATTGTGCTTTCGTCTGCCAACTGCATTCTTGCTAAGTTCTGTGTTTATGCAGCCACGTATGGCCTCGGCAACTGCACTTATTTTGGCCACACTCACACACAAGTGCGCGCCATTTGACAGCCATTTTCCAGGAAAACCTGGCTCTTAGCCAGTTTCTCCCTTTGGAAATTCGGGGGTTTGAAGCAAGAAGTTTTTACAAGTGGGATCCCTGGCTTGTCACCCAACCAACAGTGTCAAAGCACTGAAGGATGAGTGTTCCAGACTGGGGACAGCATGCTGCTAAAATATGTCATGGACACTGTGACGGTTGCATGGGCTGCCTTGCTCTCCGGCTTCAAGGGAGCTTCCATCCTGCAACAGTAACAGCATTTCTGACTTGGAGACAGCATGCTGTCATGTTGAGCCAGCAACAATTTTGTAGCAGTACTTTTTACCAGCCGGATGCCCTTTCTGTTGCCGAACCAGCAGCATCACAGCACTGACATAGCTTAGGCCTCACTGTCGATAACTCCTGCCAAGTGCGTACACCACTGCCAGTCAGCTTGATGGTCATTTTATCATTCTTAACGATAAGGCGTTGGCTGTCTTTTTCTTGTAGGAACTAAACATACACAGAGCTGACTGTAGGAAATGCATGTCTCTTGACACTGGTCATCCAGTGAATGAATTCTCTATGCAATATATTAGTTGTCATTGGTTGTTTATATTTTGTTTAATTAGCGGTTATCACACCGCTGTTTTCATATCGGCCCGTCTATCAAAGCCCGAATGTCGATAGCTGCCCAATGCAGAGGGCAGTTGTCGACCAAGGGCTTGGTATAGAGCCGATATGAAAACAGTAGTGTAATAACCTGTTTATCATACGATCGAGCTTACCTATTCGCCAACGAATCAATTACTTTATTTACTGTAATAGTCTACTAGAATATGCTGAAAGTAACTGATGAATGACTGATCGTCTGCTGCTGCGTTTATACAGTGCTGGCACTAGCGCTAACTGCAACAACCAATCAGAGACGTCCGTCACTGCCCATGACATATGGAAATTCCAAACTAAGCTACGGTCTATAGAAATGTTCACACTGATATCAGCCCGGGGAATTTCCATTTATAGCGGACCGTCGCTAAGGATAACGACCTGCGGCTAGGTTATATCAGTCCGTCCTCAAGCGATGTATCAGGGCTGATATACGTCGATCGTATGATAATTCAGTATATCAGTTACTGCTAACTGTACGACCTGCAACTTGCAAATGAAACACGACGCTGTGTTTTGAGTTTAATTGTTGATTACTGTTAATGTTAATGTCCACTTGTTTCTTCGGTGTTGCTGGGCATAGGCTTTGTAAACGATGACAATGCGTCAAGTGGCTACGGTGCATAATATGAATTACGGACTGACTGATCGTACTGTGAAATGGTGTGTACTATGTACTATGCTGTAATTTAAATTGTTACCGGCAACTAAGTTGTCTATTTGCGCATCTGCACTTGTTGATTGTTGAATTATTCATTAGTTATTGAGAGACGATGACTTTGCGGTACATTTTATGCGTGGTGGTGGTTTCGTAGTCAGACTAACATATGATCGACAGATGACTTATTTGTGTCGTTTTGCTTTCGTTGCAAAATGCTATAGGAGCAGTCCGATCATGATTCTGCTCTCATGCTGTTTCGTTTAGACAATTTTGCTATGACTGATCTTTATCGAAGCCCATGTTGCAGATGTTAAAACTTTTGCAGCAGACTTTTGCATCGGCTTACTGAATAACTTTCGTAAACTGTAAAATGTGTATGCGGAATTGTTTTTGTTTTTAAATACCTTAGCGACGTTGCACGATTTGATCAGATTCGGATAAATATTGAGCTGGTCGGATCATTCTGATGGTTTCTTACTTGACCTGGATCATCCAAGAGATATCATCAGATAAATCTGCACTGGCATTTTGGAAAGGAATCATTGTTTTGGATCATTGATAAATGTGTGCTGCATGAGCATTTGTCTCGCAGTTTTTTTCTGTGTGTCTCCCTTTCTGCTCTCCAGCCATTTCTCTATCCCAATCATTGCAGCTTCCGTATATTTTGTATGCATTTTTACTGTAAGCATGTATGTAAACAAGATCTTGTAACCCTTTTTTGCAACAGAGATATTAGTAAAACGTGTTATTATTATTATGATTGTTATTATCAGTGTTATTATTATTATTATTATTACAGAAATTAAAATAATGGCATTAGTACAGTTAACATATCTTGTACTAGAGAGGTCCCACTTCAGATGTGTGCACATCCAAGCCTTCAAACAGAAGATATGCACAGCGTTAAAAGGCGTTTTACATATCTGTTGTTGCAGCTTTTATCAAGCATGATTACAAATGTTCAGATGCTTTGATGGATTCTACTTAATTATTATGCATTTCTGTTTATTTGGATGTGCTTTTATCTGGTTGGTTTAGTTCTTGTTTTTCAATACTCGCGAAAGTTGTGAAGAATTTTATGTGCCATTGTGGATGCGATATACATGAGTTGTTGTTGCGGAAATTAAAGTAAGAACGACGTCTTATTTTTTTCTGCCCATCTTTACCATGCAGTGCTTTGACACCGTTGATTAGGCGACAGGAAGGGCATCAGGCCCGTAAATTTTTATGCCTCCGCCCAACGTTGTGTGGCCGGAGGCATAATGGTTTTGTTCTGTTCGTTCGTGTGCGTCCTGAAACACCGTTAACGTGATGTCTTGTAAAGTATTAGCCTGATTTTCACCAAACTTACACCAATGATGTATTATTGCACAGAGGTGAATGCATTAAATTTTGGGTTCAAAAGGTCATAGTTCAAGGTCACGTTGGAATAACATATGCTGGAACCATCACTGTACAATCAGAGGCATACAGTACTCGACGTCTTAGCACTGTGAGAGCGTTAGTAATTTAGTGCCCGGTGTGGCAGTTTGTATGGTTTTTGCACCTTTTACAAATGTTAGTTAAAATTATTTTACTTAATGCAACTATTGGCATTTGTCGTAGGTAGCTACAGTCTGGAATTGGTGGCATTTTTACTGCACACTTGGGCAGGGCGTTTATCCGCTCTGTACATATGTGTGTATGCGTGTATGTCAACGCTCTAAAACAAAAACCGCTGGACATATCATCACCAAACTTGGCAGATGGATAGTACATGACAAGTCCTGGTCACACATTTTATTTGAGGTCAAAAGGTCAAATGTCATGGTGTCAATTTGCACTCTTCTGAGTGCCATCCTCTAGTTCTCTTTGTGTCTAATCCCAACGATCTCCATTATTTCTTTATGGAAACGTATAACGTACATAGAGCATCTCCGAAGTAGATGATTTATTTGCCAAAGCTTCTCGACGTTCTTAATGTCTAAAGATGTGCCGAATTTTAGCAATAAAGTTAGGAGGCACTTTAGAAAAATCAGTACGAATGTTTTACTAGCACAATCTCAGAAAAACGTTTTGCAAACATATCGGTAAACGTGCGCCAGAAATCAGAGACTGTAGGATAGATGAAACAGTCAGTGCATGGAACAATTTACCAGAGAGCATAATTCAGTGTCGTTCAGTCAGCAGTTTCAAGAGAATGATTGATAGTCATCTAGAGCTTCATTGCGGATTAGTATAAGCTTTATATTTTTAAGGGACTTGAGGATGTTAGCTACAATACTTTACTTTGTGTGTCACAATCAGGATTCAGGACTCCGTGGCCATTCTTATAAACTGACTTGATATTGGAAAAAATTCCGTATCAGTTCGTGTAATAAATAGTTGGAATGCACTACCGTACTCTGTATTGCAATGTAACACAGTCAATACTTTCACTTGGACTTGTATTTGAAAAACGTGATATCTATATACGCTTTAAAAAAGCTTTCCCCTCACACCTGGCATAATCAGGATATCTATCTATTAAAATCGGGATGTCCGACCGTTTTGCATACAGCGCCCCGCCCACAGTGGCGGTATCACTGGGCGTGGCGTGAGCACGCCGCAGAGGCGCGCAGCGCCGAGAGTAAACAAAGGTCAAGACGAGACGACACGGAGCGAAGCGACGTGTCGGCTTGTTATGTATGATTTTCGTGCACAATTAGAGGGAAGTGAGTCGAAGTGAAATTTAGAATCAAGAAGTATACATAAATGTTATAGAAAGTGTACAAAGAGTCGGGCAAAGAGGCTAAGGCCTGCGCTCGTACATCTGCTCTACGACTACGTCTACGTCTACGTCTGTTAAGTTAAATGATCGTTACGTTAAGTTATGTTATGATGTCATGTCTATTTATAGACCTTGGGCATTCGCCGAATAGCCGGTTGCCTAGTGCGCACGCCCACGTCGAAATTGAATGACGCAGTGACGCACCTACCCGTCGCCTAGCAGCCTAGCAGGCTCGCAGCTGAATAGCCATAGCGGTTAGATGTTAATTGTGTGGTGTATGAATAGTTGCGTTATTTCGATTCAAATTTGAATATCTGGTTGAATAATTACGGTAAAAGCTGGTTTTGAGGAAGCACAGACGATTTAGTACAACATGTCGTCGACAGAAGCCGAAAAAGCCGAGTTGTCCGCTGAGTATTTGGACTCGAAACGAACGGTTTACCGTACGGACGTTTCTGACATAATGGCGGAAACGCCTCAGCGTCAGCCAATCGCCGCGTTCTATCATAGTATGTGTTCGCACGCCGATTATCTCTACTTCTCCGATATATGCCTTTCGAAATGCGTACAAGAACCGAGCCATAATCAACAGCAGCAGGTTGGCCTAACGGATTTTCTTATTTGTAGTTTCTTCTGTGTGATCTGGCGTTAAGATGGTGGTTGAATGTTGCGGAAGAACCGTCGGTACATTATCATGCGGGGAATTACTTGTACACAGTCTGAATCACGTCATCTTCCGTCATGGGCTGTAGCTTGTTGACGTTAAAGGGATTTCTACTCAGTTTGTACAGAGTTAGGTGTATGTCTGTATAGCGGTCTTACGGTGATCTACTCGCTAGACATACATAGGGTAATGTTGTACTTACTTGTCCTGTTCTGTTATGCATTGTTGAGCCCTTAGTCCAGAGAAACATCGTGTACATCTTTCAGAACACCCTGCACTTGATAATCTCAACAGCTTCTAAAAGAATACATAGAAGTGGCAATGATTGGAAATAAAAGTAGTCTGGAGTGCATTTGTGAAATGTGTAAATTTCATGTGGAACTTAATGTGAGGCTTACGGTGCAGCGTGAACAAGGTTTCTCACTTTTCTGTGATATTTGCTGTTTGTTCTTTGTCAGATACTCGATATCGAACAGTTGGAATCACACAGAACGGAGACTGGTAGTCGGTGGCGGGCACTATGTGCGCCTTTCTGGTGGCAACACTTGGTGGCAGGAGGCGTGGCTGGTGCTGCGTCACGGTCTTGTACAGCTCCGTTGGATCGGCTAAAATGCATGTTTATGGTAAGCATGATGCTAATGCGGTGGTAAATACCGCCATGTGCAACTAAAGGTCAAAAAATTCTAAAGTGGCGATAAATGCCTGATAAATCTCTGTCCAAATGAATAAACATAGACTAATTTTCACCGAATAAGTGGAAATGTCGTAAGTGTAGCCAAACTCGATGACAGAAGTTCACTGTTGTGAAATAACTGACGAATTCAACCATTTCATCCGGCATTTACCGCCGTATTAGCATTTTACTGCTTAGTGTGGCGGTTTTTTTACCGCCGCAGTAGATTTGTTCTTATGGTAAATTCTCGCTTTTGTCGACACAATACAAAGTTGTGAGAGTGAAGCACTGTAGAGCTGTGTCACAAAATGCTTTGTTGTCTGCTGGAGAGTCCAGGTGTCTAGGAATACGTGAAAATTAATCTTGGCTTTGTTTTTCTGTCTGTGTCTGATGCCAATACATTTCTTTACCAATTGACTATTATTACGATAATTATAGGTTCAGATCGGCGATATAACCCACGTCCATAGAATAAGTGACAGGTTCAGATCTGCAGGAAATAATGTAATTATAATTGACTCCGACCTTTTTTGGACTTATGAGGCATCGGCCATTTCATGCAGCGGTTAACCTCAACCAATACAGCCCTCAGTGTACAGCAGTTATGTTAGTAAGATTGCATAACAAAAACTGATGACTATCCTGATGATGAAATAAGATTGTGGCATATGCTCTTAATCATGCAGTAGTAACATTAGTTGTATCATGCGCTACAGGTGTATGGCTCACATGCTAACAACTTGCGGTTAGCCGATGTCGTCAGACACATGTTGGAAGAAGGTGGTGTGAAGTCTCTGTGGCGTGGCAATGCCATCAACATTGTGAAAGTCATTCCAGAGATGGCGTTGAAGTTTATGGTTTATGAGCAGGTTGGTATAGTCGTCGGTTGTTCTGCATTATTACCGCTGCCAACAAGGTTATGTTTTCGTAGACGTGTGTGTGTCTGTGTGGTCTGTGTGTGTGTCTGTGCAAAATATCTTGAAAAGTTATGAACAGACTTTGGTGAAACTTTTGTGCGGTTGGGGCATGGCTGAATGACCAGTCAGATTTTTGTGGCAATGCGGATCACAGTCCGGGTACAGAGCATTAGAGGTTTCTTAAACGATATGTAGTTATGCACTATATAAATTCACGTTTTACTTACTTACAGGTTCCTGGATATAGAGAAGAATTTTTAAAGGATTCTTTATCTGTTAGTGTTTCAGCCAGGAAAGCCTGTTTTTGCAATGGCTGTAACTAATAGTGCCGTATCAGCAACACAGCTCAATGCTAGTATGCTGCACAGTGCGTAGTAAATAATCAGTATGTTGCATAACAAGTAAATGCTGAGAGATATTTTGCTGTCTCAAGTTTCGCGATGGAGAAAGTAGACACACACTAGACTGGTGCCTGTGCGTTGTAGATAAAGTGTGCACTGAAAGTGGGCAGCGGCTGCAACCGTGATCTCAGTGTTGCTGAACGATTCATTGCCGGCTCATTGGCAGGTGCAATTGCTCAGTCGTCCATCTATCCACTTGAGGTACGGTAGTTTTACTCTCAGTGTTTATTGTAGACGAATAGACTTGACTTTTTTGTTATACGCGATTTTATATGTATGTTTGTAGTCTCCTTATTTTATTATTATTATTATTTTTTTTTTATTTTAAATTTAAAATTTTTTTTTAAATACCCTCGGTAGTAAAGATCCCGAGGGTTAAAAGCTAATCAAAGACTAAAAACAAACTATTCCATTGGTGGCCAGAGGTCCGAATCTGGTGGAAAGCTGTCGTGCA
>Ga0209679_1000864_pt1 | contig 11883 bp, 8 predicted proteins | sample WorMetHEROISLAND_4_FD_187408 | JGI IMG/M metagenome (GOLD analysis project Ga0209679, IMG submission 187408) | Marine gutless worms symbiont microbial communities from Max Planck institute for Marine Microbiology, Germany - Olavius sp. 2 HERON... ...
CGACGAACTGCACCGGGTTAACATCAACATAACAGAAATACATGATTCAGTCACATGAATTTTCAAGTCACCGGTCAGTCAACAGCCAATCACGACCTACGTATCAATCATCGTATATATATAGACGTCATCGTCGCTGCTATAGTAACAACATCAACAACACTGCATGTCAAACAGCGCAGCACAATAACATGACAATAACATATTAACGACCAGCATCAGACGTCACTAATTACTGCAGTGTTTAGCATTAACAGTCGCTGTGATGCAACAATCAGGGGCCCTGCCGATCCAGATCCAGATACAGAACAGTGTCAACGGGCCACGCCCATATACAGGGTGGTGCAGAAAAAGTAAACACGGTCTTGGCAAGCTGTCATGTCAATTAATTGCATTAAATACGCAAGATAAACAACATTTCTTCCTGATTTATCATCAAATATCAACAAAACAAAGCAACAGAACACCACTGCAAAAACAGTACAAATACTACAGTAACTGTGTAACATGCATGCGATCCTCAAGTATAACTTCGTAGCCTATATGGATATGGCTGGGTGCAGAGCCGCTTAATCAGCCAGCAGCCAGCTGACTGGTCACAGCTGTTGTGACGCCATTTTGTATAATTCAGTGGACGAGTTAAAACGGTTGTAAGTTTTAGGCTTAAAGTAAGGTTTAGAAGGTTTAGGGTTAGGGATAGGTTTCACAGCCGGTAGATCTGGGTCTACCGGCCGCTGCTGTGCACCGAATGCGTACAGAGCTGCTCTGCACGCAGCCACAGCCATAAAGTAAGCTTATTTAGCATCATTATTTGACAGACGTGCACTAGTTTACTTTTTGGACCACCCTGTACACGTCAGACAAAATAGCAATGCCAGGCCGGTCCGGTCTGTGTAGGCTGAGCACTAAATACTTTTTGGACACCGGAACTGGATACTGGAAGCGCCATGGCCTAGAGTAGGCCTATATGCTGCACACGACTCTCGCCATCAACTCTACCCCATAAACGTCGCTCCATAGTTCACACACGTCACTTGTTTATGCTTGACACCACACCGGTATACTTGTTTACACCCGGCGACAATACGGATCTCGACACACCAACTAAACGCGAGTTACAGGCGCAGACACCAGCAATTCAAAATTGTAGCGTTATCAACGCATTTTCGGGAAACACGCGACTCAAAGCCACTGCTTTCACTAAACATTTATGTACCTGGTACCGGCGATCAAAAATGTGCCTGTAGCTGGTTCATCTCGAGCTGCCTATAGAGCTGCAATCGTCCGCGTTGCGTCTTTATCGTTTGCATAGCTGCATTAAGCAAGGCCGTAACTAGGATTTATTTTCGGGTGGGGGTGTTTTTCTATATAACTTGTCAAATGACATTCATTAACAACACTTGAACACTGCGTGTCAAAAACATGTCGGACGTGAAGTGGTGCAACAACAGTCGACGTAGCGTTATGGTACACCGTGAGCCATAAAAAACGTGCCACTTTATTTTGGACCATAACTCCCATGTTTCTTGGTGGTGGATTTTTTACACTTCCTGTAGGCCTACCAGTGGAAACACGAATGAATACTACTCTACGGAGGTGATACAAAATTTACAACTTTACCCTAACCGTGTTTCCATACTACGTGATAAAACTAATACCACATAAAACAGCACATTTTGAAGTCAATCATCACATTTTATTACTGAATAGCAAGAATGAGTCTATGAGCTAAGTGAGTTGTTTTTTACAAGCTGTGTTCAAAATGTCCGCCTTTTGCACTGACACAGAAAATATTTTACATTACCACGGGTTTTTGATGAAGTTTTTATATTCAAAACTCAACATATTTCATTTAAACTAAACTTTCATGACGTGCGATGTGACGCAGTTGTGACGTCATCAACCGATTAAGAACCATTAAGTAAGTAAATTGTAGAGTATTCATTCCTGTTTCCATCTATAGAAGAAGTGTAAAAATTCATCAAGAAACACGGAAGTTATAGTCCGAAATAAAGTGGCACGATTTTATGGCTCACGGTGTACATTGCTCCACGCAACCAGTGGCTCAAAATTTATACCGAAATAAAAATTACAGAATGAAATCATCTCGCAACGTTTGCAAGACGTCGATCAAACAGCAGAATGCCATGCACTCATGGCATACCTAAGGCCACCACTGCCAAATAATATACCAAGTCCACATTAGCGCCAGAGTGTTTCGTTAATACTTTTCCCGTTGGTATTCTGGAAGAACATTTCATCGCTCTCGTCTAACAGTGCTTCAGTGCGTTTTAAGGAAAATTAGCAAGTACACAAAGTGAGGACGTTGCCAGGCATGATATGGGTGGGGTTCTTGGGGGCAGCTATAACTCTGGACTTGTGGAGCGATCTAAGCTCTCCTAGTGCATGGGGTCTGGGGCGTAGCTACGGTCGCCCAAAGGATTTCCTGCATTTTACTGATGCCAGATGATCTCTCCTGATCACTAAACGTGTTTGCCGTTTTTTTTTGAATCTACCAGTTTTTGTACAGCAAAGGCACACTTTGTGTTTTAAAGTTGCTCAGCTTACGTTGCCGACTGTTCAAACTGTGCACAACTGCACACTAATATTTAATGATGTCCCGCACTGCCTTGTTACACCACTGATTGCACGGGCTGCAAGCAGTATACATTCTGGACACAAATGATACTACAAATCACGTTTTTACGATCACGCATACGTAATTCAATTGCGAACGTGGCCCGTCCATGGAAGAGGAGAGGGGAATGGATCGATAACATGACGGACAACATATCACAAAACAGCGGGTGACAACATTCGTCTCACTCACATACAAGCTCCGCATACAATAGAGATGACGCACATCTACACACCACACAGCAGTTTTATTTCACTTGATGCTTTTCAGTTACAGTTATAGTTTCAGTTATTTTGACAGCTAACCGGTTTAGTGTGTTCAGTGGCGAAGCCAGGCTCTTAGTCAGGGTGGGCACAGGGTGTCTGGGGGACGGAAGTCCCCAGTGGGGTCCAGGCACGGAGCCCCGCTGGGGTTTGGGGACGAAGACCCCTGCAGAAGCAAGATATATACAGGCAGTTGCAGCTGTCAAATACTTTTCTACGCAGGTTTGTTGACGAGTCCGTCCTCTACCTCCCCCTACCCCGCTCCCCCCCCAAAAAAAAACTTAGGATCTGGGCTAATCCCATGACCCGACACGGCCGGGGCATAATCATACCGGGACAGGGTGGTGCCCACCCGTGGCCACGCTACTGAGTGTGATATAAGAACAGTAACTGTGGAATTTTGGAATTTGCATTAAATGGCGCTAAATAAATGTTATGTATAAGGTTTATATGTCTTTTTCATTATACCGTCACTGAAATATAACCACATTCTGGCCCGTAGTTACTAAGAAAGTGAAGATGCTCAATAACGTCGTATAGAGCTAAAGATTTTCAGTTTTTTTTTCTATTATCAACTGACGTTTTTTCAGTTACTATTACAGTTAAGGTTAACTTAAACAACACTGGCACGCAGTACTCACGTTATGTTATTGTTGAGCGCTATTCACTATTCACAACTGGATACCGACTACAGGATAACACGTCACACAAAAACATCTCCTTCCCAGTTCTGTTTTCTCCGTAAATAATAATGACTGTTATGACTCATCGCAAATGTGTCCAATCCTACAATTGCTAACACCTACTCTACTCTCCTCAGCTCTATCACCTTGATCTCTCTCCCCTTTAACCAGTAACACAATCGAGTGAGTCATCGAACACGCGACTAACGCCTTCTTTTAATACGACCTTTCAGCACGCGCCTCTGCCCACCCGTCCAGCTCTCGAGTTGGTTCGCTTCTCACATCGGGACCAACGCGTACATTGAACTAACGAAGGTGATGAGTTGAGAATACGGACGTAGGTGACTCGTAAAGATCCGAGTTCTAAATGGCATCACTAACAGACTACAATACAGTGCAGCAGTGCTCGACTGTCTTCCCACAACGTCCGGCCGAATTAACGCTTGAAAAAGTGCATTATGCAAGAAAAACCATTAACACTAATCAAAACTACTGTACGGAGCCTAGTATACCGATATACATTTTGTTGGGTATGTGCGAAATATCAATTATCACACACAGGGTGGTAGTACAAACTGGACGGTTTTTGGCCACGTACGTTTGGCTTTTGAGATCTCTCTTAACGAAATTCACGGTGCAGTTCATTTTGGCCCACCCGGTATACTTCATCAGATCTATTATGTCACCAACATTCGGCATTATGCAACGTGCGACAACGCTGATTATTATTCAAAGCCTCATATCAATCAATCAATCAAGCAATCAGTCACACACTGATATAACACACTGATATATCGCCGTATGTCATAAGCGAATCAGAGGCGCAGATGCATTAGAAGGGCAGGCTAACGGCCAACCTAATTGTCACTGATCAAAAATTGAGCATTATAACCAAAAAACAGCATACAAACCACAAACATAATTATGCAGCTAAAATCTGGTCCAGTCCCCACTTACAATACGAAACAAACACTATAATTATTCAACGGATTTCAGTCAATATTCTATCGGAATCTATTTTTTTGCACACGCGCTGGCAACTACGTTCACATTCCGCCACTACACACAAATGCACTTCCTATACAAAACAGGTATATACAATTATACATGATAAATTGTTTGCACTCGACTAGACGTTCAGTTCTCGTAACAGCGACAGCATCTAGCTACTGAGGTCTTCAATATTCACAGTTAGCTGAACAAAACGAACAATTTACACAGTGAATACTTACCAAACGGATTGTCAACACTGCAACATTTCCACAAATAACGTTCGTTACAAACTTACAGATTATGTCCATGATATGGCAAATATACAATTACATCCAACATACAAAGGCATCCACAAACGGTTCGCCTGCTTTTCATCATCACCCTCAACATCCTTTCGTGCTTTAAGCGGTCCGCACAAGTGCAATACAACTGCAATACAAGAAAAAAATTCTTGCATTGCAGTTGTATTGTAGTTGTATTGACGCTTTAACCACATCCTTCAATCCTCTTCATCTCTCCCAAATGCAGAAAGCGTAACAAATGACGGAAGAACACGTAAAGTGATCGCGTTTTCAAAGATACAAAAACACTGCATGCCAGCAAGACCACAAACCTTCAGAAAGCAACACAAAAAAACAGAAATAAGGACGCATTCAAGACAAACACGAAATAACAATAACCTGACTGACGGCGTAAACCATTTAACGTCCAAATTAATTATTATTTAATCCAGTTACCTGTTTGCCAACTTCGTATCTTTCCTCTTTACTGAATAATTATTTAATAATTATTTCAGTGTTTGAATGACTACTTCGCCTAACGATAACCACAATTATTTAAAAAATAAAAAAACACTGTAAACTTGCAGTAAATAACGCAAGTAACGAAGTCGGCAGTTACTACCTGTTCATATTGAGAAGCTGGACGACAATAACAATTATTACAAACAAAACAATAGCAATTACAGATTGCTAAACGTCGCTTTGTAACCGGAACGTGTCAAGTGATATGTTGACAGTGATACAAACACGCCGGTGCCCGCTGACAGTGACGTCACAAGACAACGAAGTATACAACAACACACTATCAACCATCAACATCTCATATTCACCGGTTGGTTAGATGCACGGAAGTTACAATGAGATGAGTATACGAGATACGAATGCAACCGGGACACGTTTCACACCGGCTGTTAACGAAGCCGACTACACGGCCGACTTGGGTTCGTATGCCGCAAAGGGGATGAAATGCCAAGCGAAACGACGGTTCTCGGTCTGCGCGAAGATCTTCTGCGAAGATCTCTGGAAAACATGACGTGTTACTTCGCTGGGAAGGACGACGACGACGGAATGGCGGAGAACGGGGTAGCAGGTGATGCAAAATGGATTAAACACGACGCTACTCCTAATACACTGTTCTGCGACAGACTTCACGGCACAGTACCAAAGTGTCACACCACAAGCCATGCTCTAAGCATCACCTGTCCCAAAGTCATGAGAATAATGATCATGCCATAGTCACCGGTCCGACGAACACAAGTACGACTTGAGAACGAGGCTCTAGATCAGAACGAGTCTGTCTGGTCGCAAACGGAGAGAGCAGTCGATGCTGCGGTGTATGGAAAGAGGAACATGGTTGACTGGCGCGTCGCTGACGGTGATCGAAACACGTCTGGACTACCCTCGACGCCGTTGCCGCTCACCGCGAACTCAAAGACATCACCCGCACTCAGACTGCCCGGGCTGCTGTACGAGTCCGTGCTGCCGGTGGATCCGCGAGCTACTACGGGCCGTGATAGCGCATGCAGTGCCTGGAAGTGTTCCAGACATCGCCGAGTGGCGGTCTCAGAACTCGGCGGTGACGGCGACGACAGGGAGATGGCCGGCGTGTCAAGTCGACGGGCGCCCGGCCAAGTTAGCGCCACACCGCTCAGACGATGTTCATCGATCGCCGACCGCACGTAACTCGTTCCCTCATCCAGTAACGCAGACTGAGGTTCCGGCGAAGAGGTTGTACGTGATGCCACTATGCCGATATCGTCGACGTCGGGGCGCTGGACGCCGGGCCGAGCCGATCGTTCCTTGTACCGACTGCGGTAGATGCGCCGACGCGAAGGGCCGACCACACCAGAGACAGGCTGAGCAGGGTCAACAGCCGGCGTCGACTGGTGGACGCGGAGATGACGCGTCACCATGTCTCGTCTGGACGCCGTGTAAGCGCAGCGCGGACACGCGTACGGTTTCTCGCCGGTATGCGTGCGCAGGTGCGTCGTCAGATGATCGGACCGCGAGAACACCTGCGTGCACAGTCGGCAAGCGTACGGCCGGACACCGGTGTGCAGGCGCGCGTGCCGCTCCAGCATGTCGCTGCGGGAGAAAGTCCGCCGGCACACCGCGCAACGATGAATCTTCCCGCCGCCACCGGAAGTCGCGTCACAACGCGAAGTCGGTTCCCCGGGCGCCGACGGTCGCGAAGATCGCGCGACACGTGACACGCGTCGACTCGAACTCGCGGCTTCCGGTCTCGCCCGTTCTCTTTCTACGTTCAACTTCCGGTTTTCAGCGTCGCGGTGAGTCGCTTCCTCGGAGTACTGCCACAACGGGTTGTCGCTTACGCTGAACTCCATCGATCTAACGCCGTCATTCGGCGGTTCGTCAGTAACCTCATTCACTTCCATCTTCGCGAATGTCGACGAGTCAGCTACGCTCTCGCCACCACGACTGTCATCCTCGTACTCATCAAGACCCGCACTGTGATTCTGATGTTCTTCGTCGATGTCTTCCAGATTTACGGTCAAGCGGACTCGACGACGGTGCACTGACGACTCTTCTAGCTGCAGCTCGGTCGCCATCGGTTCTTCGGAATGCTGCTGTGCAGCGCTCACATCCTTGCGCGAATGCGTAGACTGGAATGCAGGCGATTCATCAAACACTTCATCCGATTCGCCGGAAAACTGCATTCCAACGACTGTTGACTGGAACCGATGCGTCAGTGGCTTGCGATCATCCAGCAGCGCTGACGCACTGGCCTCGAACTCTCTCACTACAGTGTGCGAGTCGGAAACTGTTCGCACCTTGCCATGCCGCGACGCGTCTTTCCCCGACGGCTCAGACTCGTCATCGCGCTGTGCCAGATCACGGTCAGCAGCCGCAAACACCGAGTCCGAGTGACGCCTCAGCCAGTAAGACTTGGGTGACTTAGACTTGCCGAACACTGGATTGCTCGCCGACAGACGTGGCGTCGCGACAGCTGACTGATCCTGCGTGTTGTCGGCACGCTCGTCGTCTCTCAACGTCCTTCCACGCAACAGTCCTTCATTCGTGTGAAGCTCAGAGTTGCAGCAGCGTGTCGGTCGTGTCGTCAGATCCTCAGCGATCTGCGACGCTGACACATCCGCGCTTCGGTCCATCGGCGTCGTCGTCGGTTCATCCGTGCAGTTCTGCTGCGGCACCGCCACGAGCAGGATGATCTGCCGCTGTCCATCTTCAGCACAACAGTAGACTTCCGGCGGCAGCGTACACAGCGCCGGTAACGTCGACTGCGCACGCGCCGTGTCGACGGGAACCGAAAGTGACGTCATCCGATGCCGACATGCGTCGCCCATCGACAGCCGGTTAGTCTGGGTTGACGTCATTAGGCAGAAACCAACTCAGCTGGTACTAGTTTACGACTGTGCAGCACGCAGCCAGCTTCGGTCTGTCAACAGACACACAAATTACGTTAAACTAAGTTAAACTAAATAATAAATTCCTAAATCAACGGCAAGACCCCAACGTTAGGCAAGCTACTAATGCAAATAAGCTGACTCTTAGCAAACACACACACCTTTATTCACTACCAACGGTAGCACAAACAAGAAAAATAATCAATCTCAGAAATAACAAACAAATACAAACACACCAAGAAATACTGAAAATAAAATAGAGGAGGAATTTCGTAAATGCTGCTTAAAGTTAGGCGCCTAGAAATACAACACTGTACGTGTTATGATTATCAGTTTCATAGTATTAATTGTCCAATTCAGCTAGAAGAAAACTAACGAATAAATCAACGAAAAAGCATGAATAACTTAACAGTTAACATCCAGAAAGAAAATAATAATCCCAACTCGTCTATTTAAATTTAGCATTCTAAAGTGCTGCGATGCAAATGTCTGTTAGGCCTATTTCTTGACACGCATCACTTTTATCTCACCTGCTGCTACACACATAGGCCGAAATTAACGTATCATCATCATCATATTTATTTTCTGAGAATAACACAAAATATAATCAATCACAAATAAGTCAATACAATCAGAAGGATGCCAGAAAAGCATAAAGCTCACTGGCTGGCCGCCTGTGTAATTATTGAATGTTTGGTGAAAATAATATGCAAGGGTAATCAGCACAGAGGCATCATAAGTATCTTGTAAACTGTTCCAAACTTCCAACTGTCTTAAAATCCTAAATGCACAATTCTTCTTGCAGTAGAAATTACCTGAGAAATCACGCGGTACTCACAGACACCAATACTATTTACCACAGTGAAAACGCCGTGCAACTGCACATCCCACTTCCGCGTTACTTACTGTACGGCGTCGATTCTATCGATAAGTAACGCAATACAGGTGCATCGCCGCAATACCTGAGCACAGGTAGGTAACAACGATGCAGTGCGGGGCTCAAAGTCGTTGTGAGGCAAATATTAGATAGGGACAGGGGGAGTGGGCGGAGGGCAGAGGAAACGCAGTTACAGTGCTTACATACTTCGCGTGAGTCAGCGTATTGCTGATTGTTGCCGTGACTCATAAACAGGCGGCGCCACCAAACGCCTCGTCGATAACAGCCGCGTTCTAAAAAGCTGGCGACGATTAATCGGTCCAGTACACAAGATCGGGATCTCTCCGACGGCTTGCATCAAAGCAAACTAGATGATACTTCGACGTCCAAGCGTCGATGTGGATGCCTCTACCCGCGGCAATAACCCACTCAAATATATGACCTCACTGCGACCTTGACCTTGACCTCTCGACCAGACACGGACATGGGTTGGGTCAAGCCATCAACCCATGGGTTGGTTCGGTCCAAAATTTTAATGGCTGGAGTGGGTTGGGTTGTGATATTAGGCCTCCGCTAAGCCCAAAGCGTTCAAGCCTTGTCCTACCTTGGCTTTGGACTTGCTATACCTGGCCTTGGCTTTGTAGGCCTACCTTCTGGCCTCATTAACAATACTGACTTGACTTTATCCAAACGTACTTTGTCGAAAGCGAAAAAGCTGCAAAAAACGCAGGCAGAACTGGTCACGTGACAGGTTACCAAATTAGTATGAGCGAAACGATTTGACAAAAACGACCAGGAGCAGATCGCTCCGACCACGTTGTAGAACGCGATCAATTGCACCACTACCACTGACAGATTGACGTATTGCAGTCCTCTATCTCCCCAATACCCTTCTCTCCATAGTCGCCCATCGCTTCTCGCCCACCCATACAACACGGTGACGCTCGTAACACGAGAATTCTCGTGTTATTTACTGCTCAGCAACGAGGTTGCATGGATGACTGGCAAGGTCGAAGCGTTATATCACGTCAGAGTATATGTCGCTTCGCAGTCCTATAATCGGTACGTGGCACGCATCAAACAACAGCGGCACACCATGCTACCACCGCGTATGCACCGTCAGGCCATAGCAGTCTTTTTAGCAGACGCCGTGCCAAGTTTTTTACAGGGCGTCAACACAGCTAGCGAAAAAGCCCTGTATTAGCCATCGTCGAGTTGTCCGTCCGTCCGTCTGTTTGTCTGTCTGTCACACACTGGCACTGTCAAAACGAAGCAAGCTATCACAAAATCATCACCGACGGATAGCCCAATGACTCTAGTCTTCGCGACATAAGGCTCATCCAAAAATTCGACAGGGCTCATCACCCCAAGAAAGGGTGTTAGATGAGTTGGGTAGGAAAAATTCGCAATTTTCGGGCAATAAGTCACCGTATCTCAGAAACGGTGCAAGACAGGACCAACTTGCAATTGATCACTAACAGGAAGTCGCATACACGCTTTCGATTAGTGCTAACATCAACCACACGACCCTGGATGACCCTGAACGGCTACTATGCATTCCGTTTTGAAATAATTGTGTCTTTCGGAGTCCATCACGGAAATTTTAGCGAAGACAGACCCACATGATCAGCGACAAATATGTAACAGAATTACTCTACTTTCTGGCAGTATAAGGTCTATGCGGATATTCGCGGAAGTTCCCTGGAGAGGGGCGTCAAACGACCGTGAGGTGGTTGACAACGGCCATTTTCAGTGCTTTCGCTGGCTATATCTTCGGAAACTTCAGAGATAAGGCCAACATTATTATATAGCGACAAGGAGTCCGTCGTTGGCTTTCCAATGATCCCAAAATACGTGACCTCGAACGGCTATTTTACGTTAAATTCTGTTTTCGCGCCTGTATAGGTCAAGAACTTCTTTGCGTGGCTTTCAAAGACAATCACGCAAAAACAAATACACAGAGACCCATACTATCAGCGGCAAACATGCAGCTTAGGGGTAATATAAGTTTTATGCGGATACTCGCATGGGGTTCTCTGGAAAACAAGCATCAAACGATAGTCGGGTCGTAACACAATGCGCTGCTATTGTGTGCACACTGCACAGCTTAAGTTTAAATCAGCCGGTTCATCGGACGTAGGTTCAGACGCGGCGGACGAAGGTTTCGGTAATTACGGCGGTAGAAAGTAACCGGCCACTGGTTTATTGTCTTCAGATAACCACCGAAGAAAAATCGCATCAGTTCTCGGCCGTGGCTGAAAACCATCATCTTCACAACTAGACTATAGCTCAGTGCTTCAAGGTAAAGAACATCTCTAGTGGCGGGCAGCGTACACCATACCCGCGGTCCTACTCCTATGACTCGACCCATTATGGTCTAGCTATAACGGACCCTGTGGAACCGTTGTTTACGTTACTCTAAAAATTCCGACTGACTGAGTAATCGATTGATTCGGTGCAGTGCAACAGAGATTTCTGCGTCCTGTGATGTGTTGACTGACGCCGTAATGACATCAGTCGCAGCCCGGCAGTCACAGGTGCCGCCGGTGCCCGGCGCACCTGTCCGTCTGCTTGGCACGCGCTTTCATCTGGCTCGTCATAAAAGCGTCACGTAAACAGTCTTACATTGAAAGCCGGTCGGCCCCGGAACGTCTGCCAAATGAACAGCTCCCACACAGCCACCAAAGAGGCAACAACAACGAACGACGCTCGGCCGCTCGACAATGAGGGCAAATCGATCGTATAATGTCTGACCTAATTATGAG
>Ga0209679_1000865_pt1 | contig 11883 bp, 7 predicted proteins | sample WorMetHEROISLAND_4_FD_187408 | JGI IMG/M metagenome (GOLD analysis project Ga0209679, IMG submission 187408) | Marine gutless worms symbiont microbial communities from Max Planck institute for Marine Microbiology, Germany - Olavius sp. 2 HERON... ...
CTGATGGGAAGCGCCGCGTAAGACTTGATTGCTTACATACTCAACGACATTTGACTCTCTCTGCCTCCAGCGTTCCTGTCGAGTCGACGTTCTCGACAACAGGACTTACCTTGAACACGAAACGTATGAGCTTGGGGCCGTGCAAACTAAACTATTGCACGTTTATTCACGACATTCACGACAATGCTCACACATAGGCGTTCTTGAATTTTTACCGCATATTGCACGTCATGCTAGCGTGGTATTGCTAAGTCGTCCGTCTGTCTGTCAATCCGTCTGCTGTACCGTGGGCGTATGTGTTGGGTTAGCTCGAAATTAATTACACCAATAAATAGTTTAGGGTCATCACTCCTCGGATCCACAACATCGGCAATCTAGTCCAAGAGAATACCCCAAAATTCGGGTAGAATAGGGGTGGGGTTGCTGTTCTTAGCAGAAAACCTGCAATATCTCTGAAACGGAGCAAGAGAGGGCCAAGGTTACCGTTGATGACCAATAGGACGTCGCATACGCACTATCCATTGGTGCCAAAATCAATGACCTCGGATGACCTTGAAGGGCTATTACGCACTCTGTTTCAAAACACATGCATCTTTTGGAGCCCACCACGATAATTTGAATGAAGATAGACCCACTCTATCAGCGACGAAGATGTAGCCCAATGACTCTAGATTCTGGCAATATAAGGTTTTTGCAGATATTCGCAGGGTTTCCCTGGAAAGGGGGCGTCAAACAACAGTGGGGTAGGCCTAATCGAAAACGTGGATTTTCGGGTTTTCGGGCGCTACGTCTTCGGCACCTTAGAAAATAAGGCCAACATAATTTATATAGTATTATTTAGTCCCTTGTCGCCTTTCAACTGACCCCAAAATAGACGACCTTGAATGACTTTGAATGACTTTGAATGGCCATTTTACGTCAAATTTTCACTATTACGAACTGTCCTGTCATTGAGTAATTATTTGTTACTTATTTGCTGTAGAGTCTGTTTACATCTTGGTTTACACGTAGACCTATGTATATGGGTTTACATGTGACCAGCGGAAAATTGCGGGAAGTGGATTAGCGGACGGTTATCCGCGGAATATTTGGAATCCGCCGAAAAGCTGCAAATCTTCCGTGGACGCTACATCGTCGGAATCTTAACAAATAAGACCAACATTATTATTATAGTACTACTTAGTGCCTTATCGCCTTTCCACTGACTCCAAAACACGTCACTTTGAATAACCTTGAATCGCCATATTGCGTTAAATTATGTTTTGCGTCGCTATATTTGGTGCTCTGAAGCCTGGCTTTCTAAGTTTCTCTACTCTTAAACTTGTAGTGAATGTCGTCGGTGAACTTCAAACCGAAAACAAACAGCTGCGGCATCGCGCGGTTTCCTTGTGACAGCACGGCTTTCTTATCCTTTTATTGTTTTTGTCCTAAATCTGATCCGTGAGCTGACGAAATTCATATAGCCCACCTGTAAACATGTTTAGTCCTTCATTGCTTTTGTTGAGTATTGGTAAACTTGATTTATCGCCGCCGAATTCGCCGCTGCCGCTGCCGGAATTTATTGGCACTGCCAGCCGGATTTGATCGCAGCCAGCCGAGAAAGTGACGGCGGCGCGGCTCAGGGGTCTGAAGTTGGGTGAAGCAGAACTACTGAGCTTGTCAGCTAGAAATGTTGACTGTCAACACAGCATGCAGTGCCAACATGACTTTGCATATACTCACTCACCTTTGACCGACCGAGTTAGCGGCAGCAAGTCGGAAAGCGTAACTTGTCGACGGTGAAAGTTTGGTAAGTTTATACTGCTTCTGAGGACCACTGTATATCTCCACAAAACTTCCATCACCATTACCCTGAAACAGCAAATCAGCAACCATACGTACATTTGCCAGCATAGTCTTTTAACACCACTCAACAGCTCGTGTCGGATGACATGTCACTTACTGTAATTACAAACCGGACAAATCACACAAAGTTATCAAAAACAGACAATGCTGTCACGACAAAATAATGATATATCCGTGCAATTCTGTCAATTATATCCATTCAATAGTTTACCTGGTCATAATGCAGACAGTAGCTGGTCAGCTTTGATCCATTGTCACAAACAGCCTGAAAACAATAAACGCTATACACACCAACGGCTCCAAAGTTACACCAGACTGCATTTGTCATAAATATTTCCGACTGTGTAATTTACGTCATATTTATACGTATCATTCATGCTGGCATGGAACCAAAATTTCCCCAGTACTTCAACAAAATCCCACTTCGGATACGTGCAAGTATTAGCCTTCAAACGGGCCAGTGCAGAATGCTGAAAGACGTCAACCATAAAAGTGGCTGCAACAAACTCTAACAAAAGCAGTTCTAGGATAATAGAGAGTGGGCAATGACGGCATCAGAACAGGTGCGTTCTGAGAATATATTTGGAGACCTCACATATGCACAAATAAACATATGCACCAATGCTCAAAAATGTCACGTAATGACAAATCAAATTCATTCAGAATGCCGTTCTGGGTCAACAAGCATATGGCTTAAGACTGAAGTCATTCTGTGTCTCAATTCATGGCCCACAGCTCACAACCGACAACCGAGCAACTTACGTTCCACTTGAGCTGAAGGCTCGTCTTTGTCTTTGAATGCAGCCGAGGCGGCATCGGTTGATCTGGCTCGGCGACCAGCGTCGTGAATTTCACCGCCTCCGTAGTATCGCCATGCACACCATCCAACAGACAGCAAATCCTGTCAACACAACAATGCATGCATCATCACTAACTTTCATACAAATTTAACCACCTTCACCTCATGCTGACAGGTAACCATTAACAAGGTAAGACAAGATACTATGGGATATGGGACATCGGCACCTCCGGTCAGCGGACGTTCACACTTGCGCAGTCCCTCGGACACAGACACAGCTAGGCGATAGGTTTCACGGTTGCTGGACCTCGGCGGTGGAATAATCTGCAGGTTGAACTTCGACAGCGAGACATATGCCTGAGCGAGTTTAAGCAACTTCTAAAGACGTTTTTGTTTTGCTGAGACTCGGCACCTTGTGAATTTTTGTTTGTCTGCCGTGTACAGGTACACTTACTTACTTACTTACTATGACGTAGCTTTCTGCATATTTCTTACTTTTCACCAGTGACATTAACAAGGTCATTATCATATAACAAATCTGGCCTTATCTCAGCCTTACCTGTTAAAGGTTTTTAGGGCCCTCTCCAGGGATCCTCCGCAAATATCCGCATAAATCTTACACAGCCATATACTGAGTCCCTGGGCTAAATTTTCCTGCTGATAGTATTGGTCAATATTCACTTGAATTCACACGATAGGCTACAAAAAACATAGGTCATCCAAGATCATCATCTATTCTGTTATCAATTGAATGCACTTGCGCAACTTTCTATCAGTGATCATTAGCAAACACAGACCTATCTGGAAGCAAATCGTCACAGATACGGTGACTTAAAAGCCAAAAATCGTCACTTTTCCATATTCCAATCTCACTTAACGCCGTCGCTTGTGGTAAACCATTTTGAATTTCTTGATGAAGTTTATCTGTCAGTGAAGACCTCGTGGCTGTAGCTGAGGACGTTTTGATGCAATACCAAAACCAGTGTGTGACAGACAGACGGACAAACAGACATGCTGACACAATACAGCACCAACAGACATGCTGACAGTAGGTAATACAGCCCTAAGCAGAGCTGCCACACTGCAATTAGAACCAAGCAATTAAAGCGAAAATACAAAACCAAATCCAATACACTATCTTATTATAGACACAGATATGTTAAAGTTATTTAGGATAATGATTTAGCAAAAATGACTGGTACTAATACAGTACATGGGGTCAAAAATATATAGCAGTGAAAAGAAAGAATCCGCCACTGGACTCACGTACTTGACGAAGTAGTCGATGGCAGGCTTCAAGTCTCGCAGTTTTATCTCCGTTGCATCACCACTGGTTAACACAAAGCACAAACAATGTCACAAACGACCAATCAAAACCACCATCTCAGCCACTGTTACTGCTTTTGTTCTGTTAAGAATTCCAAACTGTCGTTACGTGTGGAATATATTTTAAAGCCGAGAGACAATAAAAAGCCAAGTCAGTTCCCTAAAACATCTAATGAGTGACAAAATAAACTGCATTTACTTTGGTGCGACAGCAGAACACTATAAGCTTGCACAATACATACTACACAAAGTTGCACAAATGAACACACTCCATCTCTCTTCTTACAGATTCTTTGCAAAGGATTTTCACGTACATACACACTAGTTAGTTTCGTTTTTTCAGCGTATTTTCCAGTGCATATCTCTGCAGTAGACCGAACTGGCTAACTAACAGCATTTACGCATCTGTTCTAATACACTACACAGTGGGTGAGGTCAAGTTCTGCAAAGCGATAAGTCTTTAGACTTAATTCTTAGCTAACTCTAAAGTTCCGACTTAAGTCAGAGCTCAGATTAGACTTTAGTATAAGACATTAGTCTTAGCGGTAAACTGTGTTGTTATTGTGGACAGCCACTGTCCACAATACTGAGAAACTGAGAAAGAAATTAACAAAATACCAGTAAATCTGTTTTTTTTAATTTTTCATTCAGTAATTAGTACTTACTTATTTTACAAGCCGTGAACTTTGACTGCAGACATATTTTCTTTTAACACCTAACTTGACCTCTGTTTGGTCTTAGACTGAAGTTAAGCACTAAGACTTAAGACCAAAATGCATTACTTTATCATGGGAAATTCCCAGCAAATTGCTGCCAAGTTCAGCTTAACTTTGGTCTTAGCAGTTTTCTTGACTTAAGTCACGACTAAGACAAAAGTCTAAGACCAAAATTCGGTCTAAGAATATTCTTAGACCCAGTCTTTGACGTGAGGTCAAGTTCAGTCTTAAGTTGGGTCTTAGACCAAACTTGGGTCTTAAGACTTTTGTCTTAGACTTTTTGCTTAGTGGAACTTGACCTCACCCAGTGTCATATACAGACGTGCCACGTAAGAAATGTCAAAAAGAAAAACTAAGGACCTGTAGACTACAGTATAAGAGCCGTCGTGCTTGTCAGACAGAGAGAGCTCGTACTGAAACTCTGACAGATCGACGTCCAGCTCGGCTGTGTCAACGGTGGGGGGAGTCAGCTGTATCAAGGCACTGCGCGCTTCCACTTCAGACACCTTTAGCACAACATCCGCAACCACATATCAACACATTGCGCGCTTCCACTTCAGATACCTTCAGCACAACAAATTCTACAGGGTCACTCTTTCACGACTCCCGTCCATCTGCCAAGTTTCATTCAAACTGATTCAGTCTTTGAGGAAAACGTCTTCCAGTATCAGTACAATATCGGCATGAAGTCCACAGGCTCAGTAAAAATAAAACAAGTAAAATTAGAAAGCAACCAGAGAGTAAACCTTCGCTAAGGCTGAAAAACTGCGACCTGTATGAATCAGATTTGATTTCATAAAAACAAATCTTCAACACCAATTTGCACACTTTAAGCATTTTCTACTTTCGACAAAACCTTGAGACGTCACTGAGAACTCGTTTATCTCAGGGTGATTGACGTGCTGCTACCTCTGCGCAAAACCCAGTACAGAACAAAATGTAGCATCTCGGGAAGAATGACATGAAGATTGAAGAGTCATAATGCATAGTAGTTTAATGTTTCCACACAGTGGGTTTCAGATCACCCTTAAAGTCTAACACACTGAGTACTGTCCCATTCCAAAAATTTCATAAAAATCGATTCATAACCTTCTGATAACAGACAAAGCATAGAACCAACCAACCAACTGCAAAAATGTGGCAGAAACACAGAAAGTTATCTTCTTGCCGAAGGTAACGGAAAACTGTGATTGTTACATAAACTTCCGCATAGTTGAATGAAATCCTGGTGTAAAATGGCAACAATATGGCAACAAATTTTACCTGCACACTTACTAACAAAGTGCACAGTTCATTTACTGAAGCATCTCTGGTTCAACAGAATGATCAGTCGCATACCTCGGGTCGTTCAAGTCTGCAAAGAAGTTCGTGGATAATCTTCTGCTCATCTTCCGGTTCCTGATCATCATCTGCTGGGGAGACGGTTGTGGCCATTGTCGTTGTCGGCGACTTTGGAGCTGCTGTCGTTGTCGGCGACTTTGGAGCCGTTGTCGTTGTCGGCGACTTTGGAGGTGCCACTTCAACGTTTGCATCACCTGTAAAAACAGTAATGCATGGCATCATAGCATCAGATCACCATAGCAGCTGCAGCAGTAACACTGCATCATTATCACAGCTCAAAATGAAAGCCAATATCAGCTAATAGTTTACTAATACCCGGTTTTTAAAACTCAAGTTATCCGGAGAATCTCAAGTTATCCTTGGAACAAGAAACAGCAGCATTTTAGCAACAGCAAATCTCAGGTTATCCTCGCAATAACTCGCCCAAAGTTACCCCGGCATTATCGGTGGGATAAACTTAGAATAAACTCCGGACAAGAAAAATGGCCGCTCACTTCGACAATGACGATGACGATTTGTGGTAATTGGTTGAGTCGTATGTGGAGTTATTCCCACCAAGGCGTCATTCCAATCCATTAACAGATTTGGATGAAGTCGAGTTTCGAGCACGATTTCGAAATTCCAGTGTTTGTAAACTATTTGGTATCAACGACAATAAGCTCCATAGACATGAATATTCATGTCTATGCTAAGCATGCTGGTCATGACGTAATGTAAGGAAATTACGCCAAACGATAACCAACCTACGCCAGGTCACGTGGCTGTGTTGACCAATCAGATGCTTGTTTACAAACACTGCTGAGAATAGTTATCCCCAGAACAGAAAGCGTTGCTAAAATGCCAAAACTTAGCCCGAGGATAAACCTCGGAATATCCTCTGATCTCGGAATAACTAATCCGAGGTTTATCCTTCGTTCATAAAACTGGGCATAAGTATAATTACGTCCTTTAGAAACTGCACATTCAGTGCAGAGATGCTGATGATTCGGTGACAGGAAAGGCATCTGGTCCGTAAAGATGTCCCGCTCCAATGATTCAAAACTAGAGCTGTCGAATTAATGCGTTAATTAACGTGTTAACGCGTTAAAGAATTAATCGCGATTAAAAAAATTAACGCCGTTAAAAAAATTAACGCACATACATAAATTCTACGAAGCAGGAGTTCCAACATGCAATTGAACTGCGGTTATTTGACGATCGAATAATATTCAATTAATTATTAACGACAAATGTCGGTTAATTTGTTAGTTGTGCATCATTGTTTGATGACAAGTTCGACAGTGATCGCATCTTGTAGATAAGTCGTGAACAACAAGACATGCAGTCGTTCGCTGACGGCAACCTACAACATGAACTAGACTTGTAGAATGGATGCGTTAATTAACGCGTTAACGAGCGATTAAAATAATTAATCGCGAGACTAACGCGATTAAAAAAATTAATCGTTCGACAGCTCTATTCAAAACAGTTCACTTTTGAAAAACCCAAACTAACCTTGAGTAATGTCTTAAACTATTAAGTTTAAAATGAACTAATTATACTTTTTAACTGGCTATGATTCTTGTTTAAATCTGCTTGCCGGTTATTTTTACTGCCTGGTCTTCGGCCTGTTACCGACTACTTATCTGAATGATTAGAACCGATTACTTACGAGTTGATTTTATTAGCAAATTAACAAAGTAATACGCATCAGTCAGAGAATTTCCATTCATCAGCAGTTATTACAAATAACTGGCTTCTAAGGCCTTTACCCCAGAAATCCACCCGGAATGTGTCCCTGAACCTTACAACGGAGCTGCAGGCCGCTTGACCCAAGCTTTTCTGGTATCTCCTATTAAACCAAATTTTACCTGCTACTAAAATATTTCCCAAGAACCCGAAGTAGTAGTAGCAGTGACAGTAGTAGTAATAGCAGCAACAGCAGTAGTGTTACATTCTTTATGATGGCCATCCGTACAAACCATTAGTGGTGGATTTCTTAACAGTTGACGATATCTTGGTGTTCGGTGTACTGTTGCTGTGTAGTAGTAGTAGTAGTAGTAGTAGTAGTAGTAGTAGTAGTAGTAGTGATAGCAGCAACAGCAGTAGTATGACGTTCTTAATGATGGTCAACTGTACAAACCATTAGTGGCGGATTTCTTAACAGTTGACGATATCTTGGTGTTCGGTGTACTGTTGCTGTTACTGTTACTGTTGTTGCTGTCACTCGCTTTACGCTCACTCAGCTTCTTACGTAGTCGAGTCCGTGTCTGCATTGTCCGGTCGTCTCCTGCGGCCAAATTATTAACATGTACAACACCGTGCTGCGCTGTCGGCGGAGGCGTCCCGGCTAAATGAGCTGGAAAACATTTCACACAAAACTTCCATTCAGCATCGCTTCTACACATAACAGTACACTGTGAGTCACGAAAACATTAACAAGACACCAAACTCTTGTCCATAACTTCGCCAAATATCTGCTTTATTGCAAATTTCCTGCTGAGCGTATCAGTGAAAGAATTTTGAAAATCGGTCAACATTTGGCAAAGATATCAACAAAAGTTTGGTGTTTTGTTTTTTTTGACTCACGCTGTATAACTTTCACAACTGTCGAGTCAACTGGGATTCAATGGGTTATAAAACAACATATATGATCTGTACAAAAATCACACTTAATCAAGATGGTAGGCTTTCTTACATGAGACCTTCGGTTACCCGCCACCTGATGTGTGAGTGAGTGAGTAGGGTTAATGAACAGTAAACTAATAATTAATCGAAACTGACACTAACGAATTTTTTTTTACTTTTATAAAACATTACTGATAGGGGTGTGCGGTTAGCAAAAAATGACTTCGGTTCAGTTTTCGGTTCGGTTTTGCAAAAAACTGCGGTTTTCAGTTCAGTTTCGGTTTTACAAAATTAACCGCGGTTTTGGTTTATTGTTCGGTTTTTTGCACTGCATGCTGCTTAATGTGTATGACGCTAGAAATGACGTACTTCTGTGCTGAATTGGTCCAACAAACTGTCAGCTGAAGTGACTCAGAACTAAAAGTGCAGAGATACGGCATCAAGAAAAATACTTTGACTGTTGATCCTATCATGCTGCAAGATGTACTGTGAATGAGACAACGTGAAAAACCGTCCCCAAACCGCCAAAGTCGGTTTTTGAAAACCGAACCGCGGAAACCGAGTTTTCGGTTTCTGAATTTTGAGGTCGGTTCAGTTTTTAGAAAACAGATATCCGAAATTTTCATCGGTTTCCGCACACCCCTAATTACTGAGATAAAAAAACGTTAGAACATTTTTTTAACTGCCACCCTCTGTTTATGTTTAACCAGCCCATCTTCACAGTTACTCCAGATTGGGTCATGGGATACTGCAGCAGCAGCAGCAGCAGCAGCAGCAGGTGTTTCACAGGCCGGATGCCATCCAACCATCAGCACTGGAGCAAGAAAACGTTCTCGTAACATTTGACGAAAAGTTCAAAGGCATTTTTAAACATTTTCAAGTTAAAACTGCAACTGATACTTCAATTCAATTTGCACGCTACCTCTTTGGTGAAATAAAGATTGACAAAATGTTAATTGCAATATCACAACAGCAAAGAATGCCGCAGGTGGACGTAATGAACAAATCAATAACGGGCGTAATGAGACGCTAGGCAATCAATGACGCATGCCCGCCCGGAATTAATTCACTCACCAGCAGGTGCGTGCACGTGGTGAGCATGACTGTTACACTGATGATGAAGGTGAGGACCTCCAACTACTGGAGCCGCCGGCTGTGCTGCGGCAGGCGCTCCCGGTGGTCCGTGCATCATCGGATGGTGCAGATGATGTGGTCCGGCGACTGGCCCCATGCCGGGATGGTGATGGTGATGCGGTGGAGGAGCTGGCGGGAAATGCTGAGGGTACGGCACGTACGGCCCTGCTGCAGGCGTTGGACCGTACGGTGGGTACATTGGCGGACCACCTTGCTGCAACACACAAATGCATCTCACACGATTCAACTATCAAATCCACCAATACCTACTACCCAGAAATACAGGACAATACAGACTTGTAATGTTTACAGCATTTTCTTAATACCTACAAGCAAGGTTCCTTTGTCACTGGGGTCCTCAGTGCAGCTTTCGGTGGCGCCCTCTGGCAAACACCTATGAGTTTATTAGTCGCAGCATCCCACCATACTCTACCTCTATTCAATGTTTCAACATCAGATCTACTGTACTTCAAGAGCAGGGGCGGTTCGACGTTGGGTCACGAGGGGGCACATGCCCCCAGATGTTCCCCCAGATTCACATGTTGCCCCCTAGATTCAAAATCTAGCTGGAAAAATTTTCAAATGCCACTGAAGAAATACAACATTGCGCAGAATTTTATCGCCTAATTTGGCTCGATGACCAAAACCAAGATGCAATTTTCGGAGTTCATATTTTTCTGGTTTGGAGAACGGATATAACAGACTCGGTGATGAAGGGGCTGATGGGGCAATGCCCCCCCAGAATTTTTGGACTAGAACTGCCCCTGTTCAAGAGACATCGTTTGAAAAACAAGTATGAAAGGCACTATGGACCTGGAGAGCACCCGCTTGCTTAGTTACTCTACGATAATGTTCACGGTAAGCCCAGCCTGTGCTGCCTGTGAATAAATATTCATCACTATGCTCCACCACGCATCGTGCTGCAGCCTGCAGCAGGCCGATGCGGTAGACGCTGCGCTACAATGCACTGCGCCGGCAGTGTAATAGAGAAGGCTCAATGTCAAGTTTTAAATCGATAACATGAAACAAACTTTGATTTTACTCATTAATTAGAAATTACCGTAATTTGAAAATCTGAGATGGTAGATCTACAGGGAATGTCAGCACGAATGTGTATGCAAAGTTTCATTGCGCTCCACTGTGTATTAAGAAAGCCTTAGCGATTTTTAGGGAACTGATTCCAAGAACAATAAGAGCAACTACTACAGTAGCGTTTTGGGACCCGCCTTCAGAGTCCAAAAAGCATTATATTATTAAGTACTCACACACCGACCCAGTCAGCCATTCACCCACCCACTAAATTAGTTCAATTTGACACCGCAGAGCCTCAGCTGCCTGACGAACGCTGTTAACAAGTATTTTCAAGACTAGTCTAAGAACTTATCTGTTTAACCAGTGACACGCCATCTGCCGGCACCCTTGAGCATCGTAAGGCCAACAGCCTTATAGCGCTTTACAAATAGATTTATTATTGTATTGGCCTAACCGATACATTGCAATTACCACGTTGGCATTATAGCGGTTTTTCTCGAATATCTCCGTCAATTCTTAATCGATTTACAACAAATTTACAGGCATAGTAGTGTGCCAAAAAACACGTCACGTCTCCCTGAATTTTTCCAGCTTCTTAGCTCAAGCGGTTTCACAGCACGGCGCCGCCGCGACTTTTTTTTGTCACGTTGTGTCTGTCACGGTCTAGCGACTCCCTTGACTACCTCACACCAGCATATTTGGCTTACTTAACGTGTTTCCTGTTCGAAGGAATGCCCAACGTCGAAAAATCAAAGTACTTCTATCGTGGGCATAGCCAGAATTGAAAAACCTGAAAATTTCGCATTTTGACCCCATGCACCCACGCAGCAGCATATCAACATCAGCAATACATTTCATAATTTCAAAAATGGTTTCAGCAGTTAGGGCAGATGCCACAGAAGTGCCATCCCGAAGACAAAATCCTCTAGCACAAACGGTTTAGCCGCTACAGGGCGCTAAAGTGCATCAAAAAATTTTTTTTTCTCAGAAAAAAATTTCTTTATGCTCCACTACCACCAGAAACATATGCTGAATCCACTGGTCATTGGTGAAATCCGTTTTTAAATCCGTTGACAATTAACG
>Ga0209679_1000867_pt1 | contig 11875 bp, 6 predicted proteins | sample WorMetHEROISLAND_4_FD_187408 | JGI IMG/M metagenome (GOLD analysis project Ga0209679, IMG submission 187408) | Marine gutless worms symbiont microbial communities from Max Planck institute for Marine Microbiology, Germany - Olavius sp. 2 HERON... ...
CGCGAAAATAACGGGTCGCGAATATTCGAACGGTAATCAGTTACTCAGTACATCTCTAATAGAACAAACGCCAAGCTAACGCTACTAGTATATAAATTTTGCGTAGCCCTACTACCACGTCACCTTTAAATTCAGCTCCGGATACTACAGTATTATAGATGATAAGTTCTGTCTTACTTACATGTATGACAAGTGATATTGCAGTTGACTTGTGAGCACTACTATGCTATTTTTAGTGTGCTGTATTACTAGTAGTTCAGCAAGCAAAAACGCCAAAATTAAGGGCAGCCTAAATTAAGAATTTTACAGTATAGTGCAGTAAAGGTTTTTTTCTTAAACAGTGTGTGCTGTATAAATCCACATTTTACTTCCTTTACTTACTTACTTATAGGACATTTCACGCAGAATTGCAGGCAGCAAATCTGTTGTAGAGGAACACATTCCTTCACAAGCATTTATGCCGGTAATGATTATCCATTTCAGCTAGGAGTCAGTTACATAAGTGATTTTTTGACATCAGCTTGTATGTGTTAGCTGTGTATTGGTAAAGGAAGACATGCAGAATAGAACAGGCTTTTTTCGATGGTTGGTTATGTGAAAGTCAACTGAATGCATTTTTAGTTTAGTGAAGTTTTTTGTGTTGCTGCTCTTTAGTTGCGATATTGTTTTATGTGCATGTTAGAAGGTTGACTGTGAAGATGTGTGCTAAAATAAAAACAAGAAATGTGTTAAGCCTAATGCACAACATTATGAGTCATAAAGTCGTTCTTAAGGCTTAACACATTTCTTGTCATAATTTATGACAGATGGGCATTGAACCCTATGAGGCCTAACCAGTCCTTAACTATTTGTTGAATGTGATAGTGCTGTCACTGCAAGAACTTTGCTGTCGGACAATTGCGGCCCGTACCACAATATACAGCGTTGACCAGCTGCCATTGCCTGCTGCACTGAAAGCACACCTGAAGTCTTACCTGCTGACGGCAAGCTGCACACGTTCGACGTCACTCGTCCGATCCAGCTTCCTTCATCGTGGCACGTCATCTGCATCAGTCATTGGCAGTTGCACTGGTGATCGTGCTAAGAAACATCGTATTATTAGACCGTCGGACTCGCCGCCGTACAACTCGCGCAGTAGCTGCATAGTCAGCTAGTTGCAGTGTGCTGCTAACCTGAATGTAATTTATGTGTGCATAATGTCGTTGCAGCTGTAATATGAAGGTGTTTGTTGATACAGAAGCTGTCACAATTTGCTTCCGTGTCTTTTGTCATTGCTTCTCCGTGGTTGTTGCTTTGCACTGTACATGTCTGACTGTGACTTCAGCATCAAGTGTACAGTTAATAACAGTTACATCTAAAGTATACCATAAAGCTTTTATAGCCGGGTATTAAATGTGCAAATGTCCATCTCTATTTTGCCGTCATTGTTCTAACAAATACCAGGTCTCCAATATATGTTGGCCTCTGCTAGGCACTGCTTAGTGTACTAAATAACATTCTTCTTTTTTTAACAGTGATCATTTGCAGTACGCTATCTGGGTATGGTATGACTGGTATATGCTGAGGTGTCTCACACTTTTTTTCTACGAGATTCTCGTAGCTGCTAGCATAGAATGTTCATCTTGCATCGTAGAAGTCACGAGCTGCTACGAGATTTTGCGAGCAAGAAATTTCTTTGCTACATTTTGCTAGCCCCGCCCACAAAATGGTGACGTCGATGCCATTAATGAGTAAGAGTGGACAGATTATGGCTAGCATGGAATTCAGCATCTCGGCGTCTCACACTTTCTCGAGAACTCCCGGGCCATAGAACCGAGTTTCTCATAGGAAAATAAAAGTGCAAGATGCGGCCTGGTCTCGGATAAATGTCTGTCTGTAACAGGTGCTTGGGTGATGTCATCATTTTTATAAATGCTGGAGCATTTATAGAAGTTTTATGGTATGATTATTAGGGATGTACCAGATTTGAATTATCAAAATCCGACCATAGCTGGGTTTGGGAGAAAATTACTCCACTTACATTTTAATCATTGGTTTTCTGCAATCAGAGTCAAATAACACAACAGTAACTTAAATGTACTCTATCAAAGAACTATAAGAGAAGACTGTAATCATGTAATGCTGTTATGTTACTTCAGCCCACTACGATTGAGATGTTGTCATGTCACTCGAGACAAGCTAGTTTTATTAGTTTTAGCTGTAAATAGTCTGTGTGCAGTGCAGCAGTGCCAAGACATGCCAAATCCGGCCAAAAATTTTGCTGAAGCCAGATTTGCCAGAAGCCAGATTTGCCAGAAATGGCTGGATGTCAGACTTGCTGTAGCCAAAATGTGGTAGATCCTTAATGGTTATGTAATGTGTTCTGTAAAGCTGGTACAATTAGTATCATCAGTAAAGCATCAGCTTCCATTGCTTTTAGGCATGGACAGTGCAGAGACATTCTGAGGATGATAGATTTCATTTGTATATCAGTGATTCATGCCTCAGTGTATTCACGTGGTAAATATTTGTGACAAATAGTGTAATATATATCTCAGTCTAATTTACTTCCATTCTGCAACATTTTTGGGTTTATGACAATTGGTGGTCATATTTCTGTAGTTTAGTAGACCACTGTTAATGTTCTTTATTGCAAAATGACCATTCTGTAATTTGTGTTGGTGAAGTAATGGCGTTGAAAGTAACCCTTGTGTGAAGCGCATGTTTCATTGGATGAGTTATATAAAATGCTTATAACTTCTCGTAAATCTTTATGTAGCAGAGATGTGAATGAATTGGCATTTGTGCACAAACTAATTTCACTTACCTGTTACTAACTAAACAAAAATCCATATGATTTACAACACGTGATTATTGAGTGGAAACTTTTGTAGGCTTAATTTGTCTGTGTCCTAGCATCTTGCAGTCTGTAGTGTAGAAAAGTGAGAGACACTGTCCAACATCTATTCATACACCTTATGGCTTTACCGATAGATATGTCCGTTTGAACAAGCATTTTCTGCCTGTGATCACTATTATTACATTTACATGCAGTACTACCAGTTTGGTTAATTGTGAAGTTGTAGAATTTTAAGCAGTTGCTGTGCCATTTTTATGTACCATCTTGTACTTTTGTATAGATTAATGAAACTGGGCTTGCTTAGCTGCTGCAGCTGATATGCTGTTGACTGTTTAATATTTTGTTGTGTGTTAGTAAATGCCTGTCTGTTGGTTTAGTCCCAGATTTTGATGTTTTGTCAGTGTGTGTCTTTGTTGTGGCACATTAGAAATTATCAGTTTATTATTATATATGATAATATTAACTATTATTATTATTAAAAGTATGTGTTGTCTTGTATCTGCGTTTTTTGTCACCTGTTAATATAGTTATTGTGAGTAGTATAGAATTATGTGTCTGTTTTGTGGCCATATATGATGATAGGAGACAGCATTTTTAGTGTAGATAAGTTTTAGTTGTTTCAACTGGTATGTTTTGCATCCTGTTCACTGTACTCTTGTGCTATAGTTATTATTACCAGTAACTTGATCACTACACCATTGCTTGCAAACTATGAAGCTGTATTGAGTGGACATTGTACACTGTTAGCCATCTTTACTTTCACAATATCTCTGACAGATATCGACCAGTTTTAATAATTCTTTTACTGTTGCATTCAGAGATGAACTGATATAAAGTCTACCACCTCACCTTAACATACTGCTGCATTACCTTGCAGTTTGAATGTTCGGCTCTTCTGCTTTACAGCAGGCAATATGAGCCAGGATATAATGCGTATCAAACGTTAATTTCATTTTAGACTTATAAACTATGATGCATTTCTGTTTGACAGATTCATTTTTCATTAGTTTTTACTTCTGATTACTGCTGACATCATTTGACGAAATTGTGATATTTTCGACAGTGACACCTGCTAAATTGTTCGGTGCAACATTGAATGTCGTGTCATTGAAACACCCGTTTACAGTTGGTGTGCCTGACCCAAAGCATGTGTGGGCATTGTGGCAGACATTTTGAACACAGTCTGTAAAATCCTAAATTAATTTATATAACACAACATATCTAGTACATATTTACTAAAAATAAACAAATTTTGCATCTTTTTTTAAATAACTCTGATGTAAAGTAGTACAGTTGAACAGTCAAATTTTGCTAGGTAACGTGGCGACAGATTTGAGGCGAGGTGGTAGTTTTTATTCCAGCTACTGCTGCAGTTTATTTCTGAATGTAACAGTAACAGTATTATTAAAATAGTGGACATTTGCCAAAGTTATTGAAAAAGTAGAGTCCAGCCATTTTTATGGCTCACAGTATGTAATGTGTCATGTAGACGTCAGAAATATGTATCATGATATCAAAAGAGCTGTCACATGAGTTTGATAGTAGCACTGAGGTACACACACTCATCGGTGATGTGCACATAAGCTTCCTGGCACATGATGAATTAAATTATGATAGAAGAACTTTTACTGCAGAAACTTAGCTTTAATGGCTGTTGGCTGTTGCTTTGTCCGATGGATATAGAGTGTGCATGATGTTTCTCAGAATAAAATTGATTTATTAACACACTTGTGCATGTATTTTTGCAAAACGTTTGAGAAAATGACTGGCATTTTGTGTTCTGGTTGAGTCTGTCTGCATTTTAACCTGCTGGCTAAGGTTGAAGGTGAATGAACTGTTGTGAGGCAGTGAAATTGGTGTGATGTATATATGGGACGGTCCTGTGACTGCATCCCAACAAACCACAGTTGACTATCGTAGTTCGTCATGTGACAATTCATCATCATCGTTCATTCAGTGAAGTATTATTAGCATTGTGATACATGTTTGAACAGCAGTAAAAAAGGCAACAAGGCACTGTTTTGCAGTGCAGTGCTCTAATGGTGCAAATACTGGCAGCAACACTTCTGTGTGAAAGAAGAGTACAGTGCAGTGCATTTATATTGATATCCATAGGCATTAAGTAACTGAGCTAAATTGCAGTATATTGGTTCAGTATTTATCAGTAATTATGGTCATCTGTTACAAAATTTGCACTAACTGTGGCCAAAAGATTGCTTAGTGTACCTTGCATCAGTCTGTTTGTTTGATCCTTCGGTGCTTTGACGTTGTTAGTTGGGCGACAGGAAGGGCATCTGGCATGTAAAAACTTCTTGCTTCAAAATCCCTTGTATGTGAATCAAGGGGAACCGGCTGACCTGGGTTTTCCTGGAAGTTGGCCATTAAACCGTGTGTGTGTGTGTGTGTATCTGTGCGTCAATCACTTTGTTAAGGCATTTAGATGAACGTGGTCATGAATTTGCAGTGATGTTAACAAGGTCAGACGATACAAGGCTAAGGCTTGCATGGCAAGGCCAGGGATGCAATGCTAAGGCCAATAATTTCTGTTTTCTGCTGTTGCATTGGTTCATTTCCTGGCAGCATTGTAGCGAGTTTTAATGTACATTTTGCTGTTTGTCTGCTGGCCACGAGTAACCATTTTATTTTTAACGTTTAATTTTTATTTGTTGACGGTGCAGAGTGGTATGTTTTGATGGGTAGCATTAATTGAAGTTGCTGGAGTCTGCAGAGTATGGACTCTCCCGGTCGCCCCAGCTGTGTTCACTGTAGCTGCTGCTTGCTAGCAGACTGCAGCATCTCTGCATCAACACTTGATGTTGACTGTGAAGCGTGCTTGGTTGTGACAGTATTGTAAAGTCAAACTTTGCTGTCGAGTTTATTGTATGGTTAGTTTCTGCTGTGGATATAGGTGTGCTAGCAGAATTATACATCTACATCACTGACCTTTACTTTATTCTTTGACTGAAGAATGTTGCCAACTACGGATGCACTATAGTGCTATGAAACAGGCTAAGAGACTAATTGTGTGGCCATCGGCCATGTGGACATCGAAAGTACGTATCATGATATCAAACGAGCTCTCACACGAGTTTGATATTGGCACTGACGTACATATATTTGTAATGTCCACACAAGCTTCCTGGCACATGACAAACTAAATTACAATAGAAGAACTTTTACTGCAGAAACTTAGCTTTAATGGCTGTTGCTTACTGAATGACGTTTCTCGGAAAAATTGACTGAGAAGTTTATTAACACATTTTTGCATGTATTTTTGCAAAACATTTGAGAAATGACTGGCATTTTGTGTTCTGGTCGAGTCTGTCTGCATTGTAACCTGTTGAGTGAGGCTGAAGGTGAATGAACTGTCGTCTGGCAGTGACATTGGTGTGGTGTATGGGATGGTCATGTGACCGCATCCCGACAGACCGCAGTTGACTGTTGTAGTATTACATTATTACATACCTGTCAGTAATTGACGTCTTTCCATCGGACTGGTTATTAGTGGTCAATGTTGTGTTGTCTGTGTTGCCATATTGAAGGTAATTACAAGGAAGTTGAGCTGAGTTGGTAGTAACTACCAATTGACGGTTGGAACATTATATACTAGTGTAGCCAGCCTAGATGTGCTGCTTGTACTGTTGAACAGTATGATATATTATCTTGCAGACTCTGATGGTGATATAGTGTAACATGAGTGAGTCAGTTTGACAATGGAAGTGATTGCCGAAATTTATTTTGATGTTGTTTTGATTCTACGACATGGTGCCGTGTACAACATGTATTGTATAGTGAGTTGGAGTATTCATTGATGTTCATAATGTCATGTAAAGCATTACGTTCATTGGCTGATGTGAATTTTAACATAAAATAATTGTCACTGTGCATGCATCTATACGGTTGTTGGAGTATTTAATTTCAAAGATAAACTACAGTATGATTAATTTGTAGAGCTGTCGAATTAATGCATTAATTAACGCATTATCGCGTTAAAGAATTAATCGCGACTAAAAAAATTAACGCCGTTAAAAAAATTAATGCACATACATAAATTCTATGAAGCAGGAGTTCCAATATGGCAGTAAGGAATTGAACTGCGGTTATTTGACGATCGAATTACATTCAGTTAATTTAATTTGTCAGTTGTGCATCATTGTTTGATGCCAAGTTCAATAGTGGTCGCATCTTGTAGATATAGTTGTGATCAGCAAGACGTGCAGTCGTTCGCTGACGGCAACCTACGACATAACCTAGACCTGTTGAGTTGAGTCGTTAATAATTAACATGTTAACGTGTGATTAAAATAATTCATCGCGCAATTAAAGCGATTAAAAAAATTAATCGCTCAACAGCTCTACTAATTTGGATTAACTACAACATGTCAGTTTGACAAATATTTTAATGAAATAATAATAATTGTTGACAAAATAATAAAAAGAAAACACTAAGTAGCAAGGTTTTGCCGTGTGTGGTTTATTACTAAACACGGGTCACTGAATTGCTTTATGCAAAGTCGTTGCATGGTTTTTGATTATTGATCCTGCTCCATTTATAATCCAACGCCTGCATTTTTACCGCACGATGCACGTAGTGCTAGAGCCTAGCGCAGTATTGCTATTGTAAGTCGTCTGTCCGTCTGTCTGTAAGCTTGTACCGTGAGCATATACGTTGGACTAGTTCGAAATTAATTACACGAATAATTAGCTTAGGGTCTTCACTCATTGAAGCCACAACATACAGCAATCTAGTCCAAGGGAAACACCCCTAAAATTCGGGTGGAATAGGAGTGGGGTCGCTGTTTTGAACAGAAAACCTACAATGTGTCTGAAACGGGGCAGGATAGGACCAAGGTTACCATTGATGACCAATAGAAAGTTGCATACGCGCTTTCGATTGGTGCCAAAATGACCTTGGATGACCTCGAAGGGCCATTAGTTTACACACTCTGTGTTAAACACATGCGTCTTTCGGAGCCCACCACGAAAATTTGAATGAAGAATGAAGATAGAGCCATACTATCAGCGACATAGATGTAGCCCAATGACTAGATTCTGGCAATATAAGGTTTATGCAGATATTCGTGGGGATTACTTGGAGAGAGGGCGTCAAACAATCGGGGGTAATTGAAAACGTGGATTTTCAGGGCTCCAGGACGCACGTCTTTGGCATCTTAAGAAAATGAGGCCAACATTATTGTATTATTTAATCCCTTTTTGCCTTTCCACTGACCTCAAAATACGTTACCTTGAATGGCCATTTTATGTTCAGTTTTCGCTATTACGAACAGCGTTTCAGCGATTAGGTTGCGTATTTATTGTAGAGCTATTTATAGAATATTTTTGTTGTATGACGTCAACAGCAGACGTGCGGAAGCGGACCGTGAAAACCGTGATCCGCAGAATATTGCTGATCGGCGAAAGGATTGCGGATGTTTCGTAGACAAAAAGTTGCGGGCGCGACATCGTTGGAACCTTAACAAATAAGGCCAACATTATTACTTAGTCCCTGATCACCTTTCCACTGACTCCAAAACACGTGACCTTGAATGGCAATTTTGCGATAAATTCTGCTTTGCGCCGGTATGTTTGGAGCTCTGAAGCCTGGCTTTCGACGCTTGGCTATACTCTAACTTGTAGCGAATGTTGTCTGCGAACTTTAAACCGAAAAGAACAGCAGCGGCATCACGCGGTTTCCTTGCGATGGCACAGCGTTCTTGTATAATCTTTAGTCTGACGCATAACATTAAGCTTTCACACTACCAGCAGCCAGACACTGCTCCTTGTATACATAATTATGTTGTTTGCGCTGTGCAGATTACATATTTTGTAGTCAGTATTGGTAGTTGTATTTTCTTTGTACATAACAGTTTGCAAAAAAAACAACACTCAGTATATTTGTGTAATAATCAAGCATTCTGCCCAGTCAGGCTATCACAGTGCATAGAAATAAACAGATGAGCAAAGATTAGTCAGTCAGCTAACGTGAATGCTAATTGAGCGTATAAACAGCCAAACTTACAGCCGCCTTGGGCGTCCGACACATATTCAAGCTGTTTTCCGACGTCCATTGCAAAGCTGAAAGCCAGTTGTTTAGTCGAAAACATTTTTAAAATAATAACCAAGTAAAGCGATATGTTGAGGCGTGGGCGTAACGAGAAGCTAGAAGAAGTCAAGGCTACTGATGTGCACACGTCGGTAACAAATCTAACATTTGTCAGACTGCGTGTTGAACATTGTACGGTACGTCTATAGCAAAGGAGAGATACGGCCCCGATGGCCGAGACGATATGCGGCCCTTCCTTTAACTTAAACCTTGCGTTCGTCTGTTGCGATCTTTTGACGTTGAGTTGTGACCTTATAGCTGTTACGTGAGATTAACATACTCACTAAGGCCGAGGTTACATGTAAAATATAGCATTTGCAAAAATGTTTTAATGCGTTATTATACATGTAACCACCGCCTATCTTCAACACGTGTTCAACGTTCCATGCTGAAACATTTGCAAAAATGCGTTGCAACATTTTTGCAAATGTTTTATTTGACATGCAACCACGGCCTAAAGTCATCGCTGCCAGTTAGCTATTCTAGTACTCGTGCTGGGCATAGGATTTGTGTAACCTTGACGTTTCTTGAGGTGTGAGCCCAAAACCACATACATATGTTAACCGAGTATTCTTGAGCTCTGACATTTCAACTTTATTAAGTCCTTAATATATGGCAGTGGCAGATTTTGGGACAGTAATATTTCCACAGTTTCTACATAGTCAGTTGTGGTGGATTTCATCAATGAGCGTTGTGAACCATTGCAACCTTTGACCCTTTTGGCCTAAAATGGCATAGCAGGATACCGTTGTGTTGTCATGTTACGACTTCAGTTTTTTGCGTAATGCGGCCTCGTATCTCGAGGGCCTCATAACAACTACATGGGTGACGTTCAGCAGAAGATCTCCTGTTGTCGACAGTAAGCTGCTTTCATTAACATGTAGGCGAGTTCCGGCTGATCGGCGTCGTTCTTGAGGACGCGGCAGAACGCGGCGAATGCACGTCGACCACGCCCGGCGAGCAGCTCAACGAGCTTGGGCAGCCGTTCGGACGACACCTGCTTCGTCACCTCGAAACTCAACGTCCGCGTGAAGATGCGTTCTCGGACGAGTCCGCGCAGTATGCTGGCGATGTGCAGAGGAGCACCGAGTGACGACGACAGAGACGCAACGCTAGATGACGACTGTTGAGAGCAGACTTCGTCGACCAGCAGCTTCAGTGCCGCTTGCTCTTCCGCTGCCATGCCTTCAACAGTGCATCTAGGCCTATTATTTCTGTTCCAACATTCTATGTTAACTGTCGGGTTTCTTGTTATTATTTATAACGTTAATAATAAGAAAGCATGTCGCCGTCGAGTGCCGACATGATATGCGCCCGTCCGTCCAGTTGCCGACAGTAAGTTAGGCCTAACAATGGCATAGACCTAGTTTGCAGTCGCACCTGAGTTTCTTGCGCTTCATCCGCCGCCCGTAAGTAAGCATGACACCAGTTTCTTGTTTTTTGACCTCCGGTGACCTTAACCTTTGACTTTTTCGTCTGAAAATTGACACTCCACTTATTCGTGCGCTGCGGAACGTTCGTACCAATTTTGGTTTTTCTACGTTTTGTTGTTGTCGACTTACGAGGCCGTACGTGACAGACGACAGACAGATCGACGGAGAGACAGACAGACAGACGGACGGGCAAGACGCGTAATGCGGCTTGTAGGACCTCCGCGTAATAATTCGAATTATAATCAACAAATCAGCTACCAAACTGCTGCTTCGCCGCGTTTTAAGTGTATCTAAACAACATGCTTTACAAAGCTTAACAGCAGAGTAACCACTTGTCTAGAAAACCTGAAAATGTCAGGTAATTAATTGTCGTGATATCGTGAAAACTTGTCAGGGAAAATGTTTACTGTTAACTTCACATTTGGGCCAATAGCAGTGTTCACTGTTCACTAGCGTAGTAGTAATGCAGTAGTTTAGAATGGTGCATTTGTTACGTGACCGATGACGTCACGTGACCCAAAAGGTCAAAGTCATAACATGTTTGTAGTTATCAGTAGTACGAGTATTATTATTATTGCAGTATTAAACATAAACTACGCTGCTTCTCGCCGATAATTGCAGTGGGTTTGGGCTTCGCTGCAGTTTCTAGTTATACTGTTTTATGCATGACGGGTAACTGCAGCATGGGGAGAAGTGCCGCGAAAAGTCAGGGAAATATCAGGGAATTTCACACAGTGCCTGGAGAGTGGTCACCCAGCGCCTAGTCACTGAGCGTTTTCGTTCACAAGAATGACAAGATGCAAGATAGTGTCAACGTCAAAATCGTTATGCGGACTGCCCTGTTAATCGTGTTATGCATCGGTTACTTTCCATCTTTTGACTATCAGGGTTGTGAGAAAGCGATGCAGAGGAATACAGTGAACATTACACAGTTAGTACCTGAGGCGGAGCGTAGAACGGCGCGGACATACTGCGAGTCGATCGGAGGGCAGTAGTCGTAGGAGTCTCGGCCTTCAGAGTCCTGTCTCACTGGATCGGCGGAACCTTTCTCCACCAAGTACCTTATCACGGCAACATTAGCGCCAGGCACGTACGCCTGGCAAGCCAACATGAGCGGCGTGACGCACATCGAGTCATCGGCGTTAGCGTCGGCTCCAGAACGGACAAGAGCTCGGCAGCAGCGGAGGCTCGACGGAACGGCGGCGCAGCAGTGGTGCAGCGCCGTTCGGCCTCCTGTGTCGACAGCGTCTACCTCCACTGCGGACGTCGCGCCGTCACGGAGCTGCAGCAGCGCGCCTACTGCCGCTGCACGACCATCGCCGGCTGCCATCATTAGCGCCGTGATGCCATCGTTGTCGGCCGTGTTGGCATCACACCGATGTGAGACGAGATCTAACAGAATTGCACTGCGTCGAGCCTTCTCTTCTGCCGTGGAATCGTCCAGTGACATCACCCAGTGATGAACTGGTCCGCGTCCTAACGTGTCCGTCGCAATCGTCAA
>Ga0209679_1000868_pt1 | contig 11868 bp, 9 predicted proteins | sample WorMetHEROISLAND_4_FD_187408 | JGI IMG/M metagenome (GOLD analysis project Ga0209679, IMG submission 187408) | Marine gutless worms symbiont microbial communities from Max Planck institute for Marine Microbiology, Germany - Olavius sp. 2 HERON... ...
CACCCCGGTCCAGCGCTTCAAAGATGTCACTGAGAACACGAAGCACTGCGGTCTCCGTAGAGTGATAAGCGCGGTATGCTGACTGCAGTTCCGGGAACAGCTTCCGTTCACTCAAGTAGTCGACAAGCTGACGAGCGACTAGTCGTTCTAAAGTCTTTTATAGAACGGTAAGGTTCGATATGGGTCGGTATGACTTCCCTTGCAATGGGTCCAGATCCGACTTTTTCAGTAGCGGAGTGATGAATGCCGCCTTGAACTGCATCGGGAACACACCAGCTGACAGCGACCTGTTGAATAGCTCGTATGTATGTTTAGTAAGTAGGCCATTCAACAGTCTTAAGTTCTTAACTCATGTCTGTTGATATGCGGAACAAGGTGACTGAGTTGCCTGTCAGGACCAAGTAGGAACATCTGCCTCTGTATCCAGCTGTAATTACCACAACGTGGGATTTTCTGCTGTCCCACAGTTGGACCTCCTGCTTACTGGCATCGTGCATCATGGTTATACCGGTTGATAGTCCAGAAGCTATGAAAGCATGTTTCCTTGCTAGCAGCATATATACAAATTGTCCTGATGGGGGCTTCCTGGCAATGGGTGAAATGTTATGATAGCATTCTTTATAATTTTTTCCTTCTCAGCATATTGTTTTCATTGATTGTGACGTATGTGATGATGCTGCAGCTTTTCAACAGTGACAGACTTCAGTTTTCTGAATTATTAACTGTGTTGTTCTTTTCTGCACACCTTGTATGCATGCATTGTTGTGCAGTAGTCTGTGTGTGTTGATGCAGAAGTCATCCGAGTGGAAGATTGGCAGTCGATGTCAGGCAGTGTACAGAGACGACGGCCAGACTTACGATGCTGTGATTGTTGCAGTGGATAGTGAAACTGGGACATGCACAGTCCGCTATGACTATTACAACAATGAAGAAATTCAGCGGCTAGATGACCTGATTCCACCGCCTGACATCCATGCATCTCTTCAACGGGCTTACAGTAACTCAGTCAGATCTGATGTTAGTTGACATATTGTTTTTGTCATCTTTGTCATTTGACACAACACATTTAACACAGTCTTTATGCATTATTGTCTATACAATGCAGTTGTTACAGCGGACACAACTCTGAATTAATTGTTTGCAATAATGAAATTATTTCTGTGTTTTGTTGCACATTTTTTGTTGTAATTTTCTTGAACTGGAAATGGTTAAACTAATATTCGTTATGAAAATGTTGAAAGTGACCATTTAGAATGAATAAGCCGACGTATAATTATCGATTGAGCAGTTTTGTTAAACGACTGAATCAATCATAGTACTGTGTGCTGTCAGCATAGCACTGTCCGCGGTATATTTTGGATTGTGTGTGATATTTTACAAATTGTATTGATGTGTGTTGCAAAATATTGTGTAGTCAGTGGTAAAAGTTTGTGTGCGTTATTGAAACACGCAGCAAGGCAGCACTGCTAGTGTGGATTCTGCGCCGCTGACAAGTGGTCGCGGAGGTCGAGTGCCACATAGTATGTATAACCATCATCATCATCGACAACATTCTGCTCATACATCAACCAAGAAAGGTCGTCGACAGTTCATGCCTCCGCCGTTATTTCCGCCGCCTGGAATGAGCATTCCTCCACTAGGAATGATGCCACCCTTTTTTCCTCTGGGCATGTCGCAGCACCCTCCGCAACCCACAGTGAGTCGACTGCTCTGTTATTTGATGCATCATTACAACTTGTCTTTCTGGCCTCGTGTCTAGTTACCACTGATTGAAACAAACCTGTATTGCCCAGCGGTATTTTCTTAGTGTGGTGTAACTGTTGATGTAGTAATGTCATAGGCTGGCTGTGTAAAGACAGAGGTGTGTAGTGAAAAGTGGACGGATGGCACCTATAATGAAATAGTTTCGAACTGTGAGTCATAAACTGCATATCAGAATGTCAGTGCATCACCAATGTGACGTCATGTAGTCATCAGCCAATCAGAAGGGAGAAGAACAAGCTAGTCGTAGATGTGATATTGAACTCAGAGATGTACCGTCTGTACTGTGTACTTATTCTCAAATTTTAGATGCCATCCTGTATTATTAGGTGGCATTGCTGAAAATGATTCCGCCTCTTGCGACACGTTACCTTAGCGTGGTCTGTCCATCTGTATGTACCACGTCTGTCACACTCATGCACCTAACTAAAGCTGTTGGATGGAATGAGATGCTGTTTGGCAGGGACAGACGAGCCCGGTTCCCTGTGGAAAGGGGAGATTTGGGGGTTATAACCCCCTGTCCACAGTGATGCTGCCTAGTGCCAAAATACATTGACCCTTGTTATGTCTGTGTTTTTTTCAGCAATATGTACAGCATGCGGCAAAAAAGTATCCCCTAAAGTTTTTTGCCATTATCTTAGCAACCTCTCATAATTTTTAAATGAAATTTCACACATTCATTATTCATTCATAATCACATAAAACTGTTAAGCAGAATTGTATTATTTTTAATTATGACAAAGTTATTAAGGACAAATTTAGAAGAAAGCTTAGAAAAAATCAGGCTTTGGAAAATCTTAGAAAGAAAATGTGATTTGTTTATAAAGCATCACAAGAAAACATAGGAAAAATTTCTATGATTTGTAAATTGTGCCCCAAGTTTCCCGCCATTTAACTTTTGGAGTCTTGTAGTAGCCAGAAGTAACTTGGAAAAAATATAATAATGATGAGATAATAATAGTAGCAATGGTGCAGTGTGTTTTTGCACGGCAGATCTACAAATTTTGTTATTATGCTAATTATTATGATTATTGCCAGACTGATATTGGCTGTGGTTTTGTAGAGTTGTCCTATATTTCCGCCTCCACCGCCGTCGCTGCCGTCAATGAGTGTGGGTGACGCTGGTGATGAGAAGGAGTCTTTGTACAGTATGTTGATATCATGGTACATGTGTGGATACTACACCGGCTTCTATGAGGCACGTATCTCGTCTGTCTCTTACAACTTACTTTATTCACTGTTAGTTTATTCCAGTCTGTCGTGTTGTCGTGTTGGTATTTGACGGCTCGTGATACGGTACTGATGTTCTGTGCAGGGTGCATACAGATCCTGGAAAGTCATGGAATTTAAAATTCAAATTTTCCAGGCCTGGAAAGTCATGGAAAATAAACCAAATGGTTGCCACATTTCTGACCCATGTACATGTTTTGCAAAATTTTGGATAGTCATGGAAAACCACTTCCATGTTCTGTACGCACCCTGTCTCTGTTCAAGTCCGTGTTTACTGTTTACACAGTCGAGCGGCTTCATTTTTTGAATTACTCAAACCACCTGCAATATTACAGACTTGCAGCTTTGTGCTAAGAAATGCTGTTCATTGCCACTCACTGCTGCAGTAGATGTTTCATTTGAGATTTGTAAAGAAGCATTGACATACACATGAATACTCAGGTAGTGAATTTTAAATGACTGCTGTCCTTGAAAGGGAACCTTCTAACGTCCAGTGTGGACTTGTAATGCAAAGATTCTATCATATACATTGTGAGTTATGAAAAACACAAACACAGTTTTTTTGTGACAATTTTGGCAAATGTGGTGAATGCTCAACTGTCAACTTTACAGCAAACTTATTCAGTTCATAGGTGTGCAAAATCATTCATTTGCAGTAAGTATCTACTAGAGATGTCATGTTCTCAGTCATGTGTCTATGCAGATTAGTTTACAATGTTACAGCACGCTTTGAGTTGTGCATGTCACCGGTTGATGCTGTGCGAAATGTTTAGCAGGCTTGGTCGCAAAGCATCACACTGGTATCAAAAATCTACAGACTTTATTCCACCTTTTTATCCCAAAATATAACGGTGAAAGAAATATTAAAATTGGTCTGTGTTTGCCAGAGTCATCATAAAAAAGACTGCATGGTTGTTTATTGACTCACAGTGTAGATCAAATCACGTGGAGAAGTCAAGAAGAGATACTTGCTGCACATCGTGGTTGATCACGTTTTATTGATTTACTTACTTGACGTGATGCCTTGGTGTCACAGACAATGTGACAGTCAGTCAGTGTTTCTCGTGTGAGTGTTAACAGTAAACTTGTATGGCACACAAGCTCATTGCAGTAACTAGCACCAAGTGCAATTGTTCAAAGTGGAGACATTCTGTTGCTGTTACAGGGTTGTTCAAGTCGACGTGAACACGTCACAACAGCCGACAGCACGGTGGCCGGTACCACGTCTGAAGATGCTGATGACTCTTGTACTCAAGATCACGTTCATTAGTGTTTTAGGAAGAGAACAACAAACTGTTGCATTTTGCCTAGGTGATGTTAACTTTTATGACAGAAATAAAGTGTCACTGGCTGTCCGCAGACTGGAGTGCTGTTTTTACTTATTCTTATTCATTCAGTGCACAGAGTTATACAAATGAGTGAAATCAATATCATGCTTTGATTTTGTTCTGTTAAGTTAGTTTTTTAATGCAGTCCACTAATTGCAAACCTTGAAGAAAAACAACATATACTGCATCATGAAAACACACGTATATTTTATTGCTGGTAGTAATAAGTAGTCAGTAAGTGTACGTTCACTACTTTGACGCTGTTGCTTGGGTGACAGGAAGGGCGATTCCAGACTGTAAAAAGTACTGCTCAAGTAATTTCCAGTTTCCAGAGAATAACTAAATGAAAGCTGAATGTAGTAGTGCTAGCAGTGGTGCTACTGGTAGTGATGGTGCTGGTAATACAAGTCATCTAAAAGCCGTTTGGTGTCATAGTGAGCATGCTGGTTACTGAGGTCAATTTACAAAACTTTACCTTTTCGTTTTTTTGACTTCTGTTTTAATCTTTTGTTTTAATTACTTAAAAGGTCTAAGGTCTGAAGTATTTAACAAGAGCCATGCCATGTATTTAAAGAGCTGCAAGTGAAGCCTGCAGCGCAAGTCTGCAATTAATCAGACGACACAGACATACTGATGTATAAAACGCTGTGTTCACGCGTCGTGTTTTCACGCATACAGTTGCACCGTCATCATCACACGCCAAGATATAAATGTACAACAGATGAAGAGTTGAGACATACAGCAGGAAATGTGTTGAACACTGCACACTACACTAACGCATATTGCTCTGGTTTCATCACGACACAGAACCATCCATGTGTATGGCTGATTTACCAGTCGGTGCAAATGACTGTGACTATGATTAACTGCACCACCGTACAAAGAATCGACGAGTTATCGGTAAAAGCAAACTTCAACGCGAGTTCACACAATCTTTAACATTAATCATACAAGATGACAAAATAACACCAGCACTAACACTCGCCTTTGACTACATTTCAGAACAACTGGAAATTCTTGTCAACTCTGGGCATTGGAAGTTACCGAAAAATGGGTCACTGGCCAACTAAATACTAATACAGTACAGATGGTCTTTACCACACTCAGGTATCATGGGTGCAACAATGCTGTGATACAGCACAGAAGATAAACGACAAGAAAATCTAGCAAAACCAGTTGCCTCGTCATAACGACAATCACACTAACATCCATGAAAGTGAAACAGATAACAGCCACTCTGCACTGCTCACAGCTTGTAACTCTTGAGACGGTAAGATAATATCGAGCAGAAAATATGTCAAAATCACAATAACACTCGACACAAGTGCTAAACCAAAGCGCTGCTAAGCAGTGTGTGTGTGTGTGTGTAATTGCCATACACAACACAGGCAGTTAACACCTGAAGAAAAAGTTCTACAGTTCACAAAAATACAAAACGACGGCTACAGAACTGTGTAAATGCCCATCAACAGCCGACGTGTAACAGAAACATGTCACTTCACATCCAGTTGTTACAACAAGAATTCTCTCATAGAAGACAAAATGCGTTTTAATAATTACACACCTATGTAATTATTAAGCACACGGCTATGAGTGACCACTCTCCAGCAGTGAAATTGCATGTCATTTCCCTGACTCTTCGTGGCATTCCTGTCCATGTTGTAGTTAACCCACATCATGCATACTAACAGTATAATGATGAAATGTAACAATAATAACAGCACAACAACACTAAGCAATGCATCATCCCAACTATTATGCTACTGATTTATTACTAAACTGGTGCTGCCCCAAATGTGAAGTTAACGACAAAGTTTTCCCTTTAACGGGTTTTCCAGACAAGTGTTCACCCTGTATTTGATTATGTTGTTGACAGTTGGACATGTTAGTAATGATGTTCTATCACACACTGGTCTCACCCAGCTGTCTGGCACGTTTGACACTGTAGCATGTCTGTACAGTGCTGCTCCAGAAATCTCAAATGGTTTGTTGCTGATTTTCAAGACAGTACTGACTAACCACAGCTAAACTGAGCAAATGGCCCTCGGAAGGGTTGTGTGTTGAGGAAGCATGTTATCAGTTCTTTTTCACGCAGCAGTACACAATCTACATATAAGTGTGATAATCACCTTTAAACAAGGGACACAAACAATCATATAAATCTTTATTCACAACAAGAAATGTTTTAGATTGTGATCAATCTAATTACTCCTCGCGCATTATTTTCTCCTATACTTTTACCCGAGAACCAAATACGAATTGGACCGGATGAACCATTTCAGAGATATGGCCATTGAAAATTATATAAGACGGCTCACGGCCGTGATCTTGAATTTAGTCCAACCGGAAGTACAGACATTTGATCTGCCGACCCGAAAACCCTACCATAGAACCAAACATGAAGCGGAACGGATGACCCGTTGCCGAGATACGGCCGTTCGCAATTTTCCAAAATGCGACGCCGGTCGGTTGGTCGATATATACATTGTTCTCATGTACTCCGCTATGATAGGAACTTGGCGCATGAGGAGTAAAAATGGTAGCCTTAAAATAGTAGCACAGACATCTTACTACTGACAGAATACGTACATCAGATATGTATTATCAGACCTATGCACATGGCTCAATTATTTGGCCTCTCCCGATCTGCTCACTGTTCAGCCTGGCTGGATTAAGCAACCAGTTTTCTAGGCTCAGGCCCATTTTTTCTACTAAATTTCCGGGCCTGACTCATTTCACTAACTTTACATCAGCTGTATTTCCCTTACCATTATACAAAATCAACACTTCCAGACCTGGCCATCATGGAACAAACTAATAACATGAAAACAGTCAGACGGCCATCGATCTGTTCAAGCTCAAATGTGCCTGTTGCGCAAACTTACAAACTTAAACATTTGATAAATTTGGCCCATCCCAGACTTTTGAATTTCTTGCCTGGTGCACCCCGTCAGACTGAGTCTATTTTCCAGGACCTCATTAACTTACTGTTATACACCGTGAGTCAAAAAACATCCACACAGTTTTTTGACAACAGTATTTTTGTGATAATGTTGGGAAGTGTGGACTGATTTTAATAAGTCTTTCTCTTTTGCACTCTGAGATGAACTGCAAAAGAAATCTGCCTCCCGGCCTCAAATCTGCTTCTGCACTACCTCGCAAAACTTGAATGTTCAACTGTACATGTTCATCATACTAGCAAGAATGATCGTCGTAACAGATGACAATTTCATCTTAAAATTATATGAAATACAGTTATTTCAGCCTATTAATTTTCTGTGATGTTGATGTCATCTGATTTTGACATCAGCGCAACATTTGCAACAACGCCCACTAAACACCTGGCATAGCACTGTACAACACCAATGACATGCACAATGCAAAACAGGCATGTGTGCGTGCTGATGGCAGACATTTTGAATGCGCTGTAATACTGTGATCAACCTGCATAGATGTGATCAAGAACATGTCTCTGGATACCCCACATTTTGAACTGAGTAACTTTACTGCAAAACTGCACAGTTGAACATTCAAATTTTGCAAGGTAGTGCAGCAACTGATTTGAGGTGAGGTGGTAGATTATATAACAACTTCTTCTGCAATTCATCACAGAATGCTATACTGAAAGAATTATTAAAATTGGTCCACATTTGCCAAGGTTATCGCAAAAAGACTATGTGGGTGTTTTTATGAGTTGCAGTGTAGACGTTAACACTGCAAAAGGATAGAAAATACTGCCACGTGTGGAGACAATGCTACGTCAAGGCACGAGCTTTTCTAACTACATTACAAGTGCAACGGACAAGCACAGAGAAACGGCTACAGTAACAGAGACCTAAGCATTGCATACACAATGACAGAACTTCCATATCAAATAAACACTAAGGAAAAATGGGATTTAGTATAAGACAGAAATATTCAGGATCGTACTGAAGTGTGATGAAATTGAGACAAGCTGTGCAGTGTCTTAAAATCTGTCCATTCTTCAACTCACACAAAACAACAACTGGATCAGATCTCGCACTATGTGACAGTGCTGTAGAAACAGGTCAGGTCAATTCAGACTCATCTGGGTGATGCCAACACATGAATAGCATCACAAAGCCGTCGAAATATTGATCACGGAACGCAAGCAACAACAAAACGTACTCTCTCTCATCATAGTCTGCCACTAAATAAACGGAATAAATTACACGCACGCACATCACTGTATTGCTAAGCAACAGCACAGCTTCGGCTTCATTGTACTTTCTAGCAACATTGCAGCAGCTGCGTCTCTGCAGTTCTGAACAATACTACACTAGTAGGTATGAACAGACCAGTAAGCATGGGAACAAAAATGCAGGACAGAGAATACAGAGTGCAAACTGGATTAAAAACTGCTAAACAAATCAATGACAAACCTACACTAACAGATACAAGTACTTACAATTACTACTGATAAAACAATGCAAACTAATAGTATTTTAGGAAAAAAGCTAAAACTACGTAGCTAAAAAGCTAACATGGCTGTTCGACTGCCAAGCAAGTGCAGATCCAAACAGAAATAAATACACCAACATGTTACACTGCTAACAGATGACATTCACAAATTTTCTGTATTTTTTGGCGTATTAATGACAACTGGTGCAACCGTTCAGCACTAAGAGATCAGACAGTGACTGTAACTCCTCAATGATCGCATTGCTCTCATCTGCTTTCTAACTATCGGTTGGCTCGGCTGATTGGTTCATTGTCACTGCAGAACTTTCAACTATACCGCATGTATACTAGCTCACAATCTGCTGAAAATGTTGTCTGAAAAAAGTGATAATTAATAGCTGCAATGGAAGACCAGCCTTACACTGCAGCTTTTTAGCTTCCTGCTTTTCTCAACTGAGTGCTGACGCAGTTTGTAACTGGTGCTACTTACTGACCAGCATCTAACACTGGAGAGTTTGCTGTGGAGAACACATCACCAGTTACAGATGGCAGTTTCAGCAAGCTTCTTAGATGCACAGCGTACCACCTGCTCAACATTGTGCTCTTTCCTCTCTAACTATATCGTGTAAAAAAACTAAAATTTTAAATACACATTTCATTTAAATACACCGTTCGTTTAAACAAGACACTACTGCAACAATTTTTTTTTACAATACGTTGGCTACGGGATTTGTGCACCTTGTGGATTGAAATTTTCACAGTTGTGTTCCCTACTTTTTGTATTACATCATTCAGTACACATGCACAACACATTGACTTGTTAGTGAAGAATTTTGTGACGAACTGCCATTAGCTGGTTCAGTTTTGTTCCATTTGTTTTGCAAAAACTGTGCTTTTGGTTCAGAATTTGAACACTTGTATGCTTACAAGTTATCTCGAAGGAATGTTCAATCAAGTGCTATGTGAACAGCGGCTCTTCAGCCACGTGAACTGACGCTGAATTGAGATTCTTGCATTTACTTTGAATGGCCAAGAGCATAAAAAATGCACGTTAGTAGAGCTGGTACCACAAAACTACACTGTGTCTCAAAAAAAGTCCTACTTTGTCTTTGCTCACAACTCACATATGTCAACTGATTTTCATAATTTACAAGGCAGCAGTTACACAAAACATAAATTATTTATAAACCACCTTTCTGCAAATTTCCTGCAGTGTATGTCTGCCAAAAATTATGAAAATCAGTTTACATAATGTTAAAGTTGTGACAGGAGACAAAGTGTGATCTTTAGAGACAGAGTAGAAGCAAAAACAGCTAATAGACACAGTACAAAAGTAAATGTATTTATTGTACTGGTTTTCACCAGAGATGCATCTCTCCGAACGTAGTATTCAAAACTATAACTTTCCCACAAAACAAATGCCGCAGAAAACCACATTGATGGTTTTCAAAATTATGGAGGGCTCTGTTCAGCTTTCTGAAACTAAAGCAAACCGAGTGTTGGTTTTCCACACACCCCTAGCACTGATGCTTTGAAAGAACTGGTTCGATGTACTGGCTACAGCTGCAATGCAAATGATGATTCTGAGATCACAAATCCGTTGTCATAACTACATCTGTAGCAACTGCGGTTAAACTCACGTTGCCATGCTACGTAACACACAATAAAATCTGAAGCAACTGATAACACAAGAAATATAAACATTATTATAACGAAAAACAAACATAAAAAGTGAATGTCTAGTAATGTTAGCTACAGCAGACACGGAAGCAACAGATTTTCAACAGATTTTACATCATCCTCTATGTACATAAAAAACGTACTTGTACAACTCATTACTCACTCCAACCTTATGCTTAATTACTGAGCACACATTTCTGTTATCTAATAAATTCTCATACATTAGAGCTGTTACATTTTAAACTTTAAAAATGTGATCCAATCATTTTACAGGAAGACAATTAATTATGCACCTGACATCAAAATTGTTAAACCACGAAAAGCCGGATTTAAACACCCAAGTCAGAACTTCAAGTTTCAAAGGCAGGAATAAAACACGTGGCAAAAACGCTCTCGAAAGAAAGTAAAATTTTCAATGAACTTAAACAGAATTGGTGATAATGAGCTATAAAAGCTTTATGGCACGTTTCTGTGTGTGTTCTACTTCCAATTAGAAAAATGGCCACTACTGGTATTTTCTAAATGCCAAGCTGTGATTGGTCACAGGGATTGTTGACAAATGGAGTCAGTGGACGGAAGCATTTTTTAATTCATTTTAGTTATTCATTTAACTACTATTAGTTAGTTATTCTAGAACATTTTATTCTAGTTCAGTGGATACAGGAAAATAATGCAGATGTTGCCTTCACGATCCGCCATGATTGTGACATGTGACAATTGTGACATGGTTTATCACCCAATTTTATCAGTGACTAAACTCCGCCCAAAAACGACTTACCATTTATCCTTCGTATGACGCTGGCTTTGGTTTACTGACAGATGAACAATTAGCTTCAGGTTACTACTAAACCTGTGTTACGCTGTGACGAAGCGGTAATAAAAACTCTGACAGTGCACAGTGACACTCAGACGACAATATGACACACGTTACAACGGTGCTAAAACGGAGATGGCACTACACTGCAGTGTGACGAAAACCGCACATATGTCAACGCAGTAAATGCAATAAATACAAAACGCAGAGTGACAGCGAAGTAATATTAACGATAAAAAACTCTTCCTGTTAATATTATGTGAAGTATATAATATAATAAAGGCCTAGCAGCACACAGTGGATGGCCGGCAACAAAAGGTGGTATGATTAAGCACGTTTGTGAGAATAACACATGTATTGACGGTTCTCAGAACCACAACATTAACTGCTAGAAATCACTCTACACGTTTAAATGCAATCACACTATCCCAAAATTGCATCTGCTGCCGACTAACCAAGATATGATTAAGTAGGTTTGTGCATGGCACATGCACAGATGGTTCTCAGGACGGCTTCCAGAGCCTCGTTATCATTCCTGCCATCGCCGTTCCAGCCACTTGGAAGTTGGTAACCATTCAGAGTGACAAGTGCTGGCGCACCAGTGCCGAGAACATGAAAGAGACAAGGTTGTGG
>Ga0209679_1000869_pt1 | contig 11866 bp, 9 predicted proteins | sample WorMetHEROISLAND_4_FD_187408 | JGI IMG/M metagenome (GOLD analysis project Ga0209679, IMG submission 187408) | Marine gutless worms symbiont microbial communities from Max Planck institute for Marine Microbiology, Germany - Olavius sp. 2 HERON... ...
GTTCTGTCTCTACATGCGCTCACTTTATGAAACACCATTATCCTCTCCTTCCAGTATAAGTATCAGGCAGCTAGATGTCTAAATATTGGAATGAGCTACTCCGTCATTGACGGTCTGGTTCTGCAATTCAATACCGATCTTTCCCTACGATACACTGCTTTTTATCTGCATTCTTTATTATCAACTAAATGTAATGTAGCCGAATTCATTTATGTACTTGTGCCAGCACTTTCTGCCTACAAGAGTGTCACTTGAGGCTATTACAAAGATTTATTTGGGACAATAATTTCATAGCAGGTGAATGATCACAGAATGCTAAGGCTAGACCTTCTCCATTAATTGCTTGCAAACAGTAGCTCTAGATCAGACTAGCTGAAAAGGGCATAGCAGCCTGTGCAATTTTTTACTCAGTGTAGTTACATAGCAGCAGTTGCTAAGTATACTGCATAACAGTATCTCGGTGATATGATAAGTTCAACAAAGCTCTTTTTGAAAAGCAACTTTTAATTTATTTTTCACTTCATTTTCTAGATTAATAACATTACTCTATCACAATACTCTAATATCAGCATGCTTGTGCAAAGCACCTCACAGGAGATTCAGCTGCAACCGACAGTTCATAAAGCTTGTGGTTCTTAAAGCTTAGTTACTAACAATGACATAGTTTACCTGTGCGTTAACAGACAATGCATACCGTGTAAGGTGGGAAACTATTCAACATTCATAGCAGTTACAGAAAGATGTCAGTAGCAGCAGCAGATGTTTTGAACGCAGATCATGTTTCACATATTAATACTGGGAATACCAATTTCGTATTGTCACTAACCGTTGTGTATAACTACTGTAAATAAACAAAAACAATGCAAAAAAGATAAACAAAAGCAACCAACGTAAAGTTACTTGGTCCTGTGTATATACGGAATTATGCATCAATTTGGTCCTGGATATATGGAATTATGCGCACTAACAAACAGTAAACAAATATCTCAATAATTTTATCCTAACATCAACGAACAAAATGAAAACGTTACTAGTTAAGATCACTCAGATATCTACAGCACAACAAACACCTAGCTACGGCAGCAGATCACACTAGTCAGAAGCAGCAGTGTCAACAGCTGAATCAACGCATGAAAACCTGCACATGAAACATCTAAACAATCTCCCAGTATCACCAACGTTTATTTTCTACCTAGACACATTTTAAGTCGCAGAATTCACTGTAGTCGTGCTACTTGGTGCAATGACAAGTCGGTGCCTGACGACTGAACGACCAATCTTCACATGTTCTGGACACGCTTTTGTTGCTCCAAGACCTCCTTCAGCACCTCAGGTGGCATGTCTGACCCCAGCTCCATCTCGAGGAACTTGCGAGTCTCTGCCATGTCTTCGACCCAGTAGTCCTTTGGCACCGAGAACAAAGCATCCCAGTTGATGTCTTTCTCGATCCCAGTTAGATCTATTGAACCTGTTTTCAAGCACAGTTTACATGACGATTTCAGCTCAAATGACAGTTCCTAATAATACTGTTTTTCTCAGTGACAAAATATGAAAATAATTTCCTCGAAACACTCCAAATCGAAAATGGGATGGGCATCAACCTCCCACCATAGTCTACCTACAAGCAGTTTCAACTTCAGATCCACTGTAGTTTCCGGTGCGAAAAACCTTACTCGGTGCCTTCAGTGCTTTAACTCCTGTTGGCTGGGTGACAGGAAGGGCATACGGCCTGTAACAAGTACTGCACGAACAGTGTTTCTGGTTCACCATGACAGCACGCTGTCTCCAAGCCAGAAATACTATTATTGTCACAGGAGAGAAGCTTCCTTGAAGCCGTATATAAGGTAGCCCTGCAACCTCCACAGTCTCCCATTCCTACTTTGCCAGCATGCTGTGCCCAGTAAGGAACACTGTTATCCTCAGTGTGTTGATGCTGTTGGTTGGGCGACAGGAAGGACATTCGGTTTGTACAAACTTTTACTACAAAAACCCTTGTATGAGAATGGGGAACCTGCTAACCTGGATTTATCTGGAAATGTCCGTTATACAGTGCGCGCGCATGTGTGAAAATGTGTTGCTAAGTAACCACCCACTAAACCAGTCAGCCACCCATCCCCCGTCCACCAGATTAGCACAATGCGACACCACACAGCTGTCTTATTACTACTATTAACTACTACATTAATTCAATCAGAATATGCGCACTGTTGTAGTCACTATTACTCAGTACAAATTACCTTTCTTTGGAAGATAACCAATTGGAGTTGTATCAGCAACATCCTCCTCTCCCTTGATGCGCTTGCACATCCAGTCAATTACCCTAATGTTTTCACCAAATCCAGGCCACATGAACTTTCCTTTGTCGTCGGTTCGGAACCAGTTGACGTGGAAGATCTTCGGCATCTAACAGAATCCAATATTTTGTTGACATGCAGTCTTAACAGAATGTGTGTGATAACGACAAAAGCGCCACAAACTTTACATAACTTGCACATGGTAAGCATTAATTTCACTGATCAATAATTGTCCAATTACTTAAACTGTACCTTTCGGCCGGGCTTCTTCATACTCAGCCAGTGCTTCAGATAATCTCCGAAGTTGTAGCCAAAGAATGGGCGCATAGCCATTGGATCGTGCATAATCGTTTTTCCTGAAAAAGACGAGCAATTCTACTGATGAGCTACTGTGATCCACAAGTTTACGTTCAAGACTGTCTATATCACAGTTGTTTACGAAACAATTATTAACAACAACACTACTTTATATCCCTTATTTTGGAGGAGGTAGGTGACAAGAAACTTATCATTCACTGTCACTGCCAGTCGGATTGTCATTTATTGATCTATAAACCACAGCATCAGCATCGACAACGTTTTAGTGCTATTATCATCCTACAGCCATTGCAAGAGTTCACCCAGTTCATCTGATGAAGGCAGAATAATGCCAGGCAGACGCAGACCTCTGCAATAAGCCAATTGGCTCGCTTCGCTGGCCTCCCCATTTATTACCCCGCCCCTGGTATGGGGACAGAGTATTGTTTTCGGGCGATTTCTTACTTTCTTTGTCTGCAACATTACGAGTTAATGGCTGGACCGATTTGCGTAAAATTTTCAGGGAAGGTGTGGAGTGACCATGGGACGACCTGATTAAATTTTGGGTCAATTCGGGTAAACGGGTCAAAGGTCAATTTGTTTGTTATCACCGGCCATAGCTCAGGACTGGCGTTAACAAGTCGGTATCATTCGCTAGGTGGCGGCAGGGGGCCGAGTTTGTTGTGCCTCGCACCACAGCTTGTTACTACTTGGCTTGAAAGGTATGCTCATTTTACCATCCCACACAGAAGAAGGATCAGACAACCCAGGTGGCTGGTTACCCAGTACACCACGATGGTTTACCTGCCTGCAGAGTCACCCATCACAGTATTAACTGGGACCTGCATAAAGTGGCTGCTATTGGTGTCACGATTATCGAAATTAAAATCACGTTTTAGTTCATAATTGAACAGAATCAAAATCGGAAATCTCAAAAGAGTCACAAAACAATTTTTCCATCTAGTCACGTTCGGCTCATGCACGCAGACAAACTGCCCGCACAGGTGGCATACAGTACAGGTACGTAATTTTCTTCTGTATCCCGTGAAGCCCGTGACGGATGGAGTAGGAGAGGGAACATACTAGCTTAACGCGTCAGTCCAGCCTATGGCGGAACAGGGGAGTGGGTGGTCAGTGCACACCTGTAGGTGATGCCCTTGTGTTGCGTGGCCTGCCAGCCATTGTTCATTCGATGAGTATTTAGCATACCAACCCACAACAGAATCAAATGGTATCAAAATCAACATTGTGGGCTAAAACAGAATCTAAAGCAATCGGAAATCAAAATTTGTATACCGTAACATCACTGACAACTGCCATATATCCTCCATTTAAAGTCTACCTCAGTTTTACTAATCTGGCAATCTTACATTTTAAATTTCACATCTTACATTTATTATCAGGCCTGGACTACTTAGTCGATTTGCTGTAGTAAATTAGTAAGTGTTATAAAGATCATACGGGAAAATGCTGAACTGAAGTGAATAATACTTAGCTACAATATCATAACTGTTAGGTCTGTCAATGTATCTGAAACTTTACAATCTGCACAATGCCCACCTTTAAACTCAGCAGCAGCAGTAGACTCAGATTTGACAGCAGCACCAACCATTACACCGTGTTCCCATGACAGTGCTTCAATCACCAGTGGTACTCCTGCAATTTGAAGTTATCAGACACTGTAGCATTTCAACATAACTAATCAATGGATGTAGTTATGCTGGACCAGTAAAACAATTATTAAGTTCTAATTATAATCTGTAACATACACAGCACCAGCACGTTAAAACTGCATACAGTTCCAGTTGTTCAACAGCACTTTTCGAACTAAACGAGTTCAGATACTGTTTATAGTTTCAGTAGACGATTAAACGATCTCACCTCACACATTTAATTTCTGAAAGTTGTCCATCTGTAATTAAACTAAACACGACAATTTTAGGCATGCAAGAGATATTCTATAACAATTCTGTGAAGTGCTTAACTACGGCACAGCTTAAACCCGTACCACAACTTTGGCCGAGCCAGTCCACTCCAGCCACTGGTGACAGCAGACTTCCACTTGGCATGCTGAATCATGAATTTCGTTTTCTTGGCATGGCACCGTTCAGTGCATGCTTCTACTGCCGCTGCAGTGATTTCAGTCATTGCATATTTAGAATAAGGTGTGGTAGGATCTCTTAATGATCGCTTTATTGTAAATTTCCTAGAGAAACACTAGTAAAAGAATTTTTAAAATCAGTCAATGTCTGGTGAAGATGTGGACAAGAGATTGGCACTTTACAATAATTGCTTGTCCCAGGCAATATAGCCAGGCAAATATAAAAATAGGTACTTGCATGAAGATGTTGACCTCTTGGCTTGGGGTATTTATCACAAAAAAAGCTGCCATTTAATTCTCCTGTACTTTTCTGCAGCTGCTTTCACAAAATGTGGACACAAATACAATTAATGCTTGACAATCTCTTACCTTGCGGTCGACGGCCACCAAATATCAGTGCCTGAATTGGTACGCCTGCTGGGTCTTCCCACCTTGGATGAATGATCGGACACTGACCAGCTGGGCAGGTGAAACGAGAGTTGGGATGAGCTGCCTTGCCCGGCATTCCTTTCTTCCACTTCTCACCGAGCCACGTGGTTACTTCCATGTTCTGACAACATTTTCAATAACTTCATTATACCAATGTGATTAACGTTAACGGAAATATCCATTAACGGAAAAGTTTTGATTCCATTAACGGAAATGAAAACGGAAACTAAAAAATTACGAAAAACGGAAACGAAAAAACTTGAAATGGACACTGATAAATTTGGCTATGTCCGTTTTCGTTTATTTCCTTTTCATGCCATCACGTAGGTTTTATGTAACGTAACCAGTTTCAGAATGTGAATGAAGCATATAACGCCAGTGTGATTATGAAAGAAAGAACGGTCTGCTGTAGTTAGAATAAAATGTTAGTGGTTTAACTGAAATGGAAATGGAAACTGAAAAATATTTCACTACTGAAATCACACTGCATTATACAAATTATGCTTCTGCACCTGTTGAAAAGCTGAAAACAATCCACTCGCAGTTGTTATTAGTCGATGGCCTTGATAACCGACAATGACGAATTAACTAAATGTCAAGTGTTTGTCAAGTAACCTCAAGTTTATTTAAACAGAACGGATAATAGCAGAGGTTAAGACATACAACTAATCCTAACAATGAGAAATTGTCTGCACATCATCAAAACCTAAACTGTATTAAGAAGTCCGACTCTCTCAAATTATATGTAAGTGCCATTAACAATTTTGACAATATCACAAAAAAGTAACAAGAGAATATACTACGGTACCGGGTCAAGCTCATCTTCCAGGCCTTCCCACCAGTACTTGCCGTCCGCAGTCTTTGCGGTGTTGGTAAAGATGGAGTTCGTCTGGAAAGTTGCCATTGCATTGCCATTGGTTTTCCAGTTTGTTCCAGGACAGACACCAAAGAATCCAGATTCCGGATTAATACCACGCAGCTCTCCATTCTCATTGAATCTCATCCAGGCAATGTCATCACCTAAACAGTTATCATCGACCAAGTGTACAATTTACACTAGGAATCACAACTTGATGCACACTGTCCAGCTCTGTACGCCTCCGCCAGCTGGTTATGCTGTGACCTTTGACCCCAAAATTAATGCATCCACTGTTGTCCCAAAACGCATCAAAGCTAAACGTCTGGTGATACTGTAAAACATTATATTTTCGCTTCATCTTAATTTCGCGATTTGGGAAGGTAGAAATTTCGCTGCATTTTAATTTGGCGTTTTCCTATTGTTCTACTAGTATTTACCAGGCCTTTGATGGGCAAACTGAATTTTTGCGGGTATTTAATTTCGCGATTTTATCCTATTCTCGAAATTCGCGAAAATTTGATGCACGCGAAAAATAGGTGTTTTACAGTATTCAGTCCAGTAATTTTCAAGATACTGCATTAACAAGGCCAAAAGTGCATTTTCTAACGTGTTGTACCCACTGTGAACTTCAACCTTTTGACCCCAATACTCTAAAGATTTACCCTTGTAGCAAAATGCACCAATGCTGGAAGTTTGGTGAACATACGTCCATCCAATACTTTTCAAGATACTGTGTTAACAATGTTCAGGAGACATGATGAGACGGATGCAGCGACTCGTGAACAGCCAGCAAACGGCTCCTGCCATCTTATGATAGCGGAAGCATGAAGAACCAGCTAATATCATTGTAATGCACCGATTAGACCAGTTATTCACACCAGGAATATAAAAACAAATTACATTAGTGTAATTAAAGTTACTAATAAAGAATAATAGATTAAAGCATCAGGCCAGAGTCATAATTCTACAGTTAACTTATGGCACATAATTCTACTTCAGAATAGAAGGTCGACTGCACAAAAACCGGAGTTATTACACGTAAGGCCAGTTGCCAAAAGCAACTTATGGGACCTACTGGAACACTTCAACCAACAGTGTTAAATTCTATGTAGCATTAGTAATTACTAGAAATACGCGAATATAAAACAAGGTTATGTGTCTCATTGCCACTGCTGTTGCATTTTACAGCTACTGTTGGTCCACAACACCAACCGCCTTACATTGTCATCATTTGCGTCACATGGCAGCCAGCGTGACTATTGGACTTGCATTACCGGTATGTTTCTGTAGGCAGACCTAACTTGCATGCAATGGAGCCTCAAAAATTTTGGGGTCATGACTTTGACCCTTTGGGGTTATGTGACGTTATCTGTCACGTGACCATTGGAATAAGTACACTATGGCAAACCATCTCTCTATTTCACATGGTTGAGATATCGTCAAACATTCAGTCAAGTATATGCCAGTCAAGTATATGCCCAGTGAAAATGCACTGATGTCCAATTTGGCATTTTTCAACACTGGGTATATACTGGGTCCAGAGACATGTTGCTTTGAGCTAACTGCCACAATCAGTCCATAGGCCTCATTACCTCAGTGTTTGGACCTTCCCAACAAAAATGCATTACCGGATGAAAATGTCGTAAAAACAGGGAATAGGGGTGTGCGGAATCCGATGAAAATTTCGGATATTGGTTTTCTAAAAACTGAACCGAACTGAACCGACCTCAAAATTCAAAAAAGAAAACTTGGGTTTCTGCAGTTCGGTTTTCAAAAATCGGCAGTTTGGGGACGGTTTTTCACGTTGTCTCATTCACAATTCATCTTCCAGCATGATAGGATCAACAGTCAAAGTATTAAATGCCGTATCTCTGCACTTCTAATTCTGAGTCACTTCGGCTGACAATTAGAATTCAGCACGGAAGTACCTCATTTCTAGCGTCATACAGTACAAAAAAACGAACCAAAAAACTGAAGCCGTGGTTAATTTAGTAAAACCGAAACCGAACCGAAAACCAGTTTTTTTGCAAAACCGAACCGAAAACCAAACCAAAGTAATTTTTAGCTAACTGCACACCCCTAATAAGGAACGAATCACAGACTTTTTGACCCCTGACGAACCTCACCTTAGTTTCTTGGACCCAAATGACTATTGTATAAGACTGTATAAATTAAAGATTCATCAAAATCAATCAAATAAAAATTGCGACCGCAGGCGCGAGCAGACACATACCAGTGGTTCTATAATCTGTCCCATGCCATACTATAGCAATGGAACAGGTAATAGCACACCTCATCTTTCAAAGTTACTCCAGTTTAGGCTAATTCCTGAAAGTGAACTTACAGGAACACAAACGTATCCTGGAGCAGACCAATGCACGGACCCGAATCAGTCAGCCTGGCCTAGCCCATTCACTTTTCAGCCCAGGATTTCTAGCCCAGCCTGTTATTTTTCGTTTTTTTTACCTATCAGCCGGATTTCCATTACTACTTTTTCAAAATGTGTTCAGAGATGACCAGTAGCTCATCATAAAACCAGCCCGTCGGCCATCTATTCAATTAAAATGCGCCTTTCTGGCAAAGTTGCAGCCTTGGATCAATCCTGCCCAGCCCAATAATTTTTTGGCCCGGCCTGACCGTTTGACTTTGAGTCAAAAGTCTGGCCTGGCCCGTAGGCTTCCCAGCACGTGCACACGTCTGCTCTGCTGTAACTGCAGTAATAACTAGACAGCACTGGACACAGCGCATTACCTTCGCTGCTGAAACTATGCAGCGGACACACACAAACACACAGCATGACGGACACCGAGCAACACGATACCTTCTCCGCTCACTAAGTGAAGGTAATTATAACACTTAGTAAATAGCAATTACAACTAGAAAAAGCTGCACAGGGCAAGTGTGTTGCCCAGTGCGAAGTATCGGCCTACGCGCCTAGTTGTAGACGTTGCGTTGCAACCTATTGGAAAGAGCAGACACGGCGGTCACAAAAGTGCAAATATCTCCCTTAATTGTCAACGGATTTAAAAACGGGATTTCACCAATGGATTCAGCTTATTATTCTGGTCGTAGTGGAGGCTAAAGTTTTTTTTCCAAAAAAATTTTTTTTTGTTTTCAAAATTTGGATGCACTTTACCGCCCTGTAGCGGGTAAACCGTTTGTGCTACAGAATTTGTGCTTCCACATGGGCACTTCTGTGGCATCTGCTGTAACTGCTAAAACCATTTTTGAAATTACGAAATGTATTTCTGATGTTGATATGCCCGCACGTGGGCGCATGTGATCAAAATCCGAAATTTTCAGGTTTTTCAATTATGGCTATGCCCACTATAGAAATATTTCGTTTTTTAGACGTCGGGCATCCACAGTAACTGGAAACACGTTAATTAAGCCAAATTATGCCAGTGTGAGGCAGTCTAGGGATTCGCTATACCATGACAGGCACAAAGTGACAAAAAAAGTCGCGGCAGCGCCGTGCTCTGAAACCGCTCGAGATAAAAAGCTAAAAAAATTCACGGAGACGTGTTTTTGGCACACTACTATGGCTGTAAATTTGCTTTAAATCAATTAAGATTTGACGGAGATATTGGACGAAAACCGCTATAATGGACAAATTGGTAATTGCAATGTATCGGCTTAGGCCGATACAATAAAAAAGCCCTCTTAAAGCTGTTTGTATCATTCTCCCCATGACTATCATGAATGCAAGGATTCATCAGCTGAAGACAGACATGGAGTTCACTGCCAACTTGCCAACTGTGCACTATAGACAGTGAACAGTGGATGACATTTTACACCACACTAACCAAACACTTCAACTGTACTAACCAACGCACTGGACATTCCATCCTGGAATAGTAGGTATCAGCATAGCCATGTTCGTCTTGCCGCAAGCACTTGGAAAAGCAGCTGCAATGTAGTACTCCTCTCCTTTAGGATTGGTAACTCCCATAATCTGTTAACAGATTAACAAATGCCAGAAATCAGCAAAACTGTGGAGTGCACACAGCAGCAATATGGCAACAGAAGCACGAACTGAATCAAGACGTGCAATTTCGCTTTTACTTACCAGCATGTGCTCAGCCATCCAGCCTTCATCACGTGCAATGTTGGATGCAATACGCAGTGCAAAGCACTTCTTTCCAAGCAAGGAGTTTCCACCATATCCACTGCCATAGGACTTCACTTTGCGCTCATCAGGAAAGTGTGCAAGCAACACTTTATCCGGGTTACATGGCCAATGGTTGATCACCTTTTCTAAACATTTCAAGAACATTTACAGTTTTAGCTTTTCAGGAATTCAACTACCACATTCACCCTTTAATAACAACATCTAATATATTTGCAAATTACCGAAGTAAGGTTAAGGTTGGCAATACTGATCTAACGCCAAGCCTAGATGTTCTCTTATCCAGTTGCTGATACCACATGACCATTTTATATGAACCACAGGAAATGCATGTGCAATTTGCATTTATTACATCAACTGGTGATCTTGAATCTTCCACCTTTTGACCTCAGACTGCAATACAATCTTCATGTGGTGAGTGCTAACTCCAGCATTAATATTTCTTATTTCTTAGAAGAAAGGTTCCTGTCGTCTCAAGGGTCCTTAACACAGCTAAGAAACTGGCAGCAAATGCTGACGAATTTATGCCTAAGCCTGAACAACTATGCATTGTGTATATTATAATTTCAAAAACATGGCTGTGTCATGCCCATCGTTACGATCATAAACACGGAACGAAGTTTTCATAGATTTCCTGGAAACAATCGAAGTCTAAAGTAGGATGGCATCAGACTCCTAACTACGTGCGAAGTTCAAACTTCAGATCTCAATCAAATCAAATCAAAATTTATTAAAAGCAGAAGAACCAAGATGGTCATTAACACTGCCACAGTAGTACGACAAGTATACAGCATAATAAAATCAAATACTAATAAAGTAAAATTAAAAATAAAACTAAAATAATACAAAATCATATGCTAAATTGTAAATTCTGACAAACACAAATCGTGTTTTTGGAGCTGTGACTCAAATGTGAACAGTGTTAGTGAGCTGACAATAGGAGATGGTAATGAGTTCAGACATTAACTACCAGATTTGTAAAATAATATTTAATGGCATCCACAGAGCAAAATTGTTTAATAAGTTTGAGATCATGTCCCTAGTTCTATTGTCAGCAGATTTAGTAAAAGCATTAACAAGCTGTGAATTAAATACATTACTTAATAGCTGGAAACATAAAACTAGATCACTGTATAAACGTCGACATTCTAAGCATTTAGCAATCTCAAACGGTCATTGTAGCTCTGTTTCCACATGTCATGTAAACGTTCTGTGAAGAACTGTTGGAAACTCTCCATCTTAAACACCGAAAACTTGAGAGGAGGAGACCAAACAGCCGAACAATATTCTAGTATGGTACGTACACAAGTATAACAAGCTTTGAGTAACAGTTCAGTCCCTAGTGAAAACACTTTAGAATAAGATGAGCTATAGTCATAGCTTTGTGCACAGTGAAATGTGACGGTAAAACAGAAAACAATCAACATGAACACTTAAATCACGAACAACGTCAACCTGCTCAGCAAACGAGTACTCAGTACATAATTATGTGAGTTAGCATTTGATCTTTGGTTGCCAGCATGAATACTACAGACAAACATTTGTAAAGAGCGATTTGTAGCTGCCAAACGTTGCTACACTCATACAGTTTATTGATAGCATCATTCAGGTGTTCACGTGTTGTAGTAATGCATGAATATAATTTAATGTCATCAGCATAAAGTTTGCAAGAAATATCACTATCAACAAATAAATCAGCAACATCATTAATGAACAGTTCGTGAGAAATTAACTTAAGTAATAATCACAAAGCCACC
>Ga0209679_1000870_pt1 | contig 11858 bp, 11 predicted proteins | sample WorMetHEROISLAND_4_FD_187408 | JGI IMG/M metagenome (GOLD analysis project Ga0209679, IMG submission 187408) | Marine gutless worms symbiont microbial communities from Max Planck institute for Marine Microbiology, Germany - Olavius sp. 2 HERON... ...
CCCGCGCTAGCATAGCGTCGTGCGGGTAAAAACAACACTGATGTTACACACTATAGATTCAACACACATCAACCGATTTCGGTAATTTTTGGCAGAGACGTTGCTGGGAGAGTATGCTATTGAATGGTGATTTATTATCCCACCTCTCCTAATTAATGTCTGCACTACCTAGGGAAACACGAACCCGGAAATTGTGTCTTTTCAGTACGCCACAGGCATGTGTCTTTTCCTGGAGAATGTGGGTGGCTGCGTGCAAGCGGGAAGGCCAGAGGTCGTCACTTTGAACATTTGCTATAACTGACCGGTTCTGTTAAGAGCCACCCACATTCTCCAGGAGAATGGGGTGAACACATGCCTGTGGCGTACTGAAAAGACACAATTTCCGGGTTCATGTTTCCCTAGGTAGTGCAGAGACATTAGTTAGGAGAGGTGGGATAATAAATCACAATTCAACAGCATACTCTCTCAGGAACATCTCTGCCAAAAATTACTGAAATCGGTTGATGTGGGTTGAATCTATAGTGTGTAACATCAGTGTCGTTTTTAGTGTCGTTTTTTTGAGACACAGTGTACTTGGATGGGTGACTGTCTGCAGACAGGTAAACCATCTTGGTATGTAACCAATCACCCAGGTCGATTCAGCCTTCTGCCCTTCGTGGGATGGTAAAATGAGTATCAGCTTTCGAGCTGAGTAGTAACAAATGGCGATGGTGGATGTAGACACTACAGCTGCCTGTAGACGGATCTACGGCTCAACCCGACTGACTTGATACAAAGATCGGCGGCCACCTGGCACTTTTCTGCACTCATCAAATGAACCGGGTGAACTCTCAGAATGGCTGTGATGTCTATTACTATTATTCACAGAAATAGCAGCAAAACATCATCAGAAGAAAATGACTGCAGTTGATAAAAGGCTCCAAAGATGGAACACACAATATAAGGAAATTTTCTGACATTGCACTGAATACAATACATATGACAAAGCCATATTTGACTAAATATTTATGCTGTTTCCGACAACTGAAAATCTAAAGTAATACGTACAACATTCACCTGAGAAGCTATTTTTCTTTTCCTCGATTTAATGTCGGCTTTTTGCGAATAGTTTTCTGTCAACACACAAACCAACTTTTCGCATAATGCACTTCAACACTCAAATGTCTGTAAAGTCAATGTTTTCTGGAGCTCATTATGACGAGATTATTCCAGCCTGCTTCAGAGCCAGCGTGGAAATCCAGCCATTTCACATTTGTAGTCAAAACGCTATGGCTAAAAGGTGTTAACACAAAGAGCAACTACAGAACTACAGACTGCAGTGACAGTCCAAAACACACTGCAGTTGTTGGCGAGAAGCGGAACAGCTTCACGTTCACTACTGCAATTAAACTTACATGTTTGCAGAAACTTAAAAATTAGCACATCTCTGTTAACAGTTTTTGTATAAGCTACCGTGTGCCATCGACATATAGTTGGTAGATTGGAAAATTGGTCAAATTCTGTGATCAGTAACTCACAAAGATAAAACTCCAAACAAAACTCACTAAGAAAAAGCATCTCATTGGCCACCCTCTACCGAACAGAATGAACCGACTGCCTAAAAATGTATCCCTGTGCTGTAACATGTGCACATGGAGGGGCACACAAAAACCATGTTTTGCTGATTTGGCAGAAAAACAACCACAATAATGGAAAATTCCAAAAATCGGCGCCAATACTATTCGTGCACACCGATTCACGTGTTTGTGCCAAGTTTGGTGAAAATTGAAGGCAAAAATGATGAAGCCAATGGGGCAATTCCGCCAAATATTCTTTAGGGTTTATATTTCCTCGCCTGCCATACATCTGCCACATTTTATCAAAATCTTTCCAAGTTTCCGAAGAGACACGGTTGTAAACCTCTCACAGACTCATTACCATACTGGCTAGAAGCCTATATTTACTGGCTTCTTGCTGACAATTACACTAAAAACGGCCAAAGTAATTGGCGACAGGCGACATCGCCGCAACACAGTATAGTGCTGACATCTATTGAATCTATTGAATACTAGTAAAGATGTTTACCAATTGCAGCAGCTGATTGATCGTGGGGAATGGGGGTTCCGGCCCTCAAATTTCCCCTTCCCGTGGGCAGTGTGGGGGACCGGGGCCCCATCTAACACAATGTTACTTGAAGCCACTGCCAAATGGCACATCAATCTGTTCAATGGCTATATCAGGGTGCATGAGTGTGACAGACAGACAGACAGACGGACCACGCACGGAAACATCAGTCACAAAAGGCAGAATTGCTGATGCGACGCTGCCTAATAATACCAGATGACAAGCGTTAAAACTGACTTAGAGATGTAAAGCATACCAGCTGACTTGACTGTGTGGTCAACTGTGTATTTCTGCTGTGCCTTGACATTACGGCACTCAGCTGTGGATTTCACAACCGGATTAACGGATGCCGTGGATACTGAGTCCGTCAACATTGATTCCTCTTCTTCATCGTCGTCTTCTTCTTCAACGACGTCATCATCCACGCGGCTGCTTTGTGACGTCTACGCAGTAACAGCTGACACTCACAAGTCTTAATGGAAAACCTTCCACCACCCTGCATGTGCTGACAGCATTCTTGCCCCATTTAGTAGTTAGTCAGCCTTATTCTCTGCTACAGTTACAAAACAAGACTTCTGGTCAGTGATGGAGCCAAGGGGGCCATAGCCCCCCTGACAGATTATTGGCCCCCATCCAAGAACTAAGACACTGTGGTACAGACGTGCTACCATGAAACGTGTTGAACTGTTCAAGTGCAATAAAGTCAGTCATGTTAGTTAAATAATTTCTGTTAATTGTCGGCGATTTTGCGCTTTCTGTTTAACATATTTCCTGTCTATTTAGACAAAATGCTTCAGCTGCTGGACTCCGTTGGAGCACTGCCATCCCCAGGATCTCCTGGCCAGTGGCAAGAGGGAAGACAACAAAATTTTCGGGCAAAAATAGCCAACTGGTACTTTAAGTCTACAGTCACAATTTCAAAGGTCTGTATTTTTTAAAAATACAAGAAACTGATGCCCTGAAATTAGAGCTGTCGAACGATTAATTTTTTAATTGCGTTAATCGTGCGATTAATTATTTTAATCACGCGTTAACGCGTTAATTAACACGTCAATTCGACAGGTCTAGTTTATGTTGTAGGTTGCCGTCAGCGAACAACTGCACGTCTTGCTGTTCACGACTCATCCACAAGATGCGACCACTGCTGAAATTGCCATCAAACCACGATGCACAACTGATAAATTAACCGACATTTGTCGTTAATAATTAATTGAATATTAATTGATCGTCAAATAGCCGCAGTTCAATTGCATGTTGGTACTCCTGTTTCATAGAATTTATGTATGTGCGTTAATTTTTTTAACGGCGTTAATTTTTTTTAATTGCGATTAATTCTTTAACGCGTTAATTAACGCGTTAATTCGACAGCTCTACCTGAAATGTGTTACTTTGACCTCAAAATGCGTTTAGCAGCCGCACTCTGCCCAGACCCGCTGAGGCAGCTTACAGTGCTTCCCAGGACCTCCTACCTCCATTTAACAGGCTGGGAAGGAAGGGGTAAGAGGGAGAGGAATAGGTAAAAGGAAGAAGGGAAGGACAGAGAAGGGAAAGGGAAGGCAAAAAGGGGAATGAAGGGAAGGCCCCACAAGAACCTTTGGACCCTTAACCCCAACTCTGGTACCTTGGAGCCAGGAGCCATAAACATGAAGGCAACAAAACTTAATCTCATGAGTGTTTTATTTCGCAAAACAACGATCAGAAAATTAAGCAGCACACTGATACATTACTAACCAAAGATCAGTGCTAGCTGCACAAAGCAGACACGACCCACCCACCTTTCATTTACTACCTGTAGACAGAAGCAAAGACCACACACAATTTTAACAGCTGCACTCCAGCTGACCCCGGGTCAAACAGGTGCCTCTTGATTTCCTTTGACAGTTTTCTGAACCTTTTCATCCTCTCCAGGGGTGGGCATATCCTTGACTAGTATCTTGCTTGGATATCTGGTTCATCCATCAATTTTCATCATCACACAGCATAAACTAGAGAGCACTGGATACAGAACATTACCTCACCTTCACCACTGAGACTAAAGCAGCATTCAAATCATCATTTAAACGTTTAGCAAATTAATGCTACACACAGTGCGGCGGACACACACACAGCGTGACAGTGAGCGTCACAATACCTCCTCCACGCTAAGTGGCGGCGAAGGTAACCGTCAGCATCAGCTTTATGTTCAACAAGCCCAAACCTTATCAGCCTATCCTCCTTCGTCAGCAAGCTGACCTGCATGAGGAAACATATGGCAGTTTAACACGTCATGCAATCTGTGAAGACAACTTAAAACCACATACTGTAGTTAACATCGGCGTCGGTTTTGCGATGGCTGATGTTTTGATTCGGCCAAACATCGGCAGTGCTGCTGGCTTTTTCACTTGTGAGCCGTCATGTGACGAACTCTGTTCTTGTCTGCCACAGAACAGACATGCAAGAAGTATGCAACGCAACATAACATTCAGCAACGCATTGCATCGAAATGCAGCACAATGAAAGATACTGTATGTTGCTGTAAACTGTTATGTGAAAAGTCCACAACCAGCTAAACGACAGGGATAGGGGTTGACACTGCTTGGCACGAGCAACTGGCCATTGTGTCTTGCGGAATATGCATCTATACTCTTGCACAGCGTCATGGAAGTTCGCAAGTGAACGTTTTTGTGGAACGTTGTGTTATGGGAAAAAAGTATGCAACGTTTTTTAGCTAGTGTAAAAATGGTTGTAGAGCTTGTGTTGTGCTGCATATTGCTGGAAAACAGCCTTAACCCACTGCCAGATTTAGACAATGTGCTGAGTATTCCATAACACAGGAGCCCCAGCATTCGACTGTGTCTGCTTTTTAAATTAGCAAAGAACAGTATCGTACTGAATGGTATATATCACACATTTTTTGTGTATTCTGCAACAAATATGTAATATCAAGTTGTCTATCATAGTCTCAATCGTGCCTCATCTGTGAATACCAAACAGTAACAGTGTACATAGACTCAACAAATGTCAACTTCTCTGCCAAGCTGTGGTGTGAATGAATTGCCGTAAAACTTCAGTTTTCATTAAGCTAACGATGAAAAAACACACCTGGGGGAGGGGTAACAGAGTGCATCCGTCAGTTCAAGCACGCAGGCATCCAGAACTGCTATAAATCACACATCCGCAACTCTCTCTCAGTTTCCGTCAAACCAGCCCATTTTTCTGGAATTACTCGACCATGTTACGTTAGGCCGGCCTCAGAAGTAAACTGTTGAGAATTACATGACAGATCCACAAAAGTGAAACTAAAAAAATGTAAAATAGATAGGATCAAGCCACCTTGGTGATTAAGAGGCACAGACTAGTGGTCTGGACACTTCTAATGTAAAGACAACGCAGATTGGGTCAAGCAATGTATGTGATGGAGTCTGAAGGAAGTCAACAGACAGGACATCTAAGGAAGACCTGGAGATTGCATCAAAGGGAATATGAGAGTTTTGGCCTGTCCCGCTAGAATGCTCAAGATAAGGATCAATGGAGCCAGAAAATCACGGCGGTAACTGGCTACCTGGGTTTATATGAAAAACGGCCATTAAAAAGGTGTGCATGTATGATCAGGGTGACCAATCTCCAGACACTATGAAATTCCCTGACAATTTCCTGACGATTTGCGACACTCATGATCATTTTAACTGGTATTCATAGCTAACACAAGTTAAGTACTCTACATGTACCAGTGTACATTGTCAATAACAGTCTAGGCCTACAGCAGTCATTTGGAGGCCTTAAGTTCCTGACGCAATTACGAAAAGCTTTTGGGCAATTTTCCATGACAAGATTTTTTCCCTGACAATTCCGACATTTCCCTGACTTAGTGAAATTCCTGACATTTCCCTGACATCTGTAAAATTCCCTGACATTTCAAGGTTTTCCAGACAAGTGGTCACCCTGATGTATGATCCGTAGTAAAACAACTGCCATTGTGACTACTGACTAACTTTGTGGCAAGTGGTGGGAGGCTGCAGGGTCTGGCAAGTGCCGATAGCCGTTCCAGCTGGGTTCGCTGTTGTCGAAGTTCGACACCTCGGCGCTTCAGCTCTATCCTTGTCTTTGAGTCCATTCCACCAGACTTGATTGACATCATGAATGCATCGAGAGCATCCACACCTTCGTCCTCCATCAACGCCTTCTCTGTCGTCGGTCAAAGCAACATCAGCTTGTCTCATAACAGTACGACAGCATGGTATTAGTAAATGAATGAGTGAATGTGTGAAGTTACATAGCGCCTATTAAAATGAGGCGCTGGCTACCAACAAATAAAAACTGAGTCTTTTGTAAATGAGTCGACTGACAGCGACAAAGTCTGCAGTTTAATGGACAGGCTGTTCCTTGTTGCCAGAACCAACACTGCAAAGTCTCGCTGGCCGAATTAGTCATGGACCATGGCATGACAACTATCCCGCTGTCGGTCGATTGCCGCTAACACCTACCGACGACAGACAAGACGAGAATACATGTCAGGCACATAGGACAGCGCCAGATTGTGCAGGCACTTGAAGGTCATCATCGCCAGCATGAAGGTCACTTGCTGCCAGATGGGAAGCCAGCGAAGATGATGCAGCAAGATGTAAAGTGAAGTCGTTATGAAGATGGCAAATACACAAAAAATGATTGAATAATGAAAAACGGCACCACATAACTTTCCAGAAAAAAACAAGGGCCAAAGTAATGGTGATATGTGGCATCGCGGCAAACTGGGAATTCTGACCCCCAAATCTTCCCCGGTTTCCTGGGACCCCGGTCTAATACAATGATACTTGGGACAACATGGCATCTCATTCTGTACAACGGCTTTAGCAGGGTGCATGAGTGTGACAGACGACACACACATACAAACCATGCTACGGTAATATCTGCCGCAATAGGCTTTAGCAATGCCGCCTAAAACAGTTAATAACAGCACACAAATACAACATATAACAAATACATCTTTATTTTTATATTTACCACTTGCTGCATGCAAACACACACAAACACACGCACACACACGCTATTTCAATAGTCCTTTTATAGCTTAACCTGGGGTAACCAGATCTCCATCAAAAGCACAAAGGAGTCTCAAATGACCTCTCCAACATCCTGCTCAACCAGTGACAAAGCACTCATGGTGCAAACCATTTAGAATACAGACTGAAAAGGATCATGACATAATTAAGTCACACTGACGTCGTTTATCCTGCTCCAATCTCTCTTCAATGTCACTCAATTCCTTGTTGACTTCCTCCAGTTTCTGTGACTAAAACAACAAAAAAATTGATCAAAGCAGTAAGCAAGTAGAGCTTTAGAAACCACTCAATCGACCTTACAGTTGTAGTGGGGCTGGTGGGTGTAGGTTTAAACTTGGGATTTTGCACGTTTTTCTTAACTAGACCTATTTGCATGTTTTTGCATGTTTTGCTACATCTATTTTGTGTGTTGTAACAGTTAACACCGTGTTCGTTTTGAATTTCTCTTGGTTGTCAGTATTACTACAGCTGACTGTGTGGAAAGACTCATCTCTGAAATGTCGCAATTGTGTCGATTGATTAAAAAACAATCAATCGACTGACTACAAAACTGTAAAACTGCTTGAAAAATATTAGTGGTCACACATCAACAATACTTAACATATGAAGCACACACACTGCTTGGCATTACATACTGACCAGCGACTCATAATTTTCTGTCTTCTTTTCTGCCGGTTTGACGCGCAAGATGCGTTTCTGACGTTTTTTCTCGATGTCGCCCGTTCTGTCAAGGAATGTATCTTCGTCGCTGTCGTAGAAATCTGCTTCCTCCCAGTTTCTGGATTTCTTCGCTCGGCTCTCTAGTAAACACAGAACACAGCGGAGTTGGTGAGCGGAGTTTACGAAAAAACCATCAAGCTTAACACCAGAGGCGTGTCTCACACTTTTTTCTACGAGATTCTCGTAGGTGCTAACGTAGAATGTTCGCCTCACATCATAGAAGTCATGAGCTGCTACAAGATTTCGCAAGCAAGAAATTTGGGCGCACTCCTATGCTCAGCGAAGAGTAGTAATCGCTACTGGTTTTGCTAACACCGCTGAGTTTGCTTACTTAGCGATGTGGAACACAATGGTGTGCACTTAACTCATCGCTTACACATTTATTTACAACGGACATCAATGTGCAAGTGTCAGACGGCGGGCAATTCAGAATGGTTTTACCGCTTTCATTGTTGTGAAGTAGCTTGTGTAACAAACTAACAAAATCACACAACAATTTAGTGGAGTGTATATTTACCATGGCATCGGGAACCGGAGTATACTATAACAGTGTGTGCGATTTTACAGCTATTTCTCGGATACAGAGGCATTTGAGACCTTCTTCTTTTTTCTTCATGATGATGATGATGATGATGATGCGTAAAAACTGGCACCAAGTAAGGATCACAAAGAGCCAACGGCAGCTGTGTTACTGTTCAGCGTTACACGGGCATTGTTTAATTATTTCATTTAATGCTGTTGAAAATGACAAAAATTATCCATTTCGGCTACTCAATAACTACCACAGGCCTTTGACAGGAATTGCGTGATCCTCGTATACCTGATGCGGAACTGCCTAGAGACGACTACTGTAATCTGCATGTTATAAGTAATTGTTTACTTACAACCAACTACAAATTCCGCAACCTCCGACTGTGAATTTCCCTTCACTGTAATATCTAATGTTGTACTGTCCACTGTAATCGTGGCGTAATGACAGTCTGCTGTCTGCGCCATCTTGTAACGTATCACGTGAGAGGGGCGTGCCACTAGTCGGCGAAAAAAATCGTCGCTTACAGATTTGCTCATCGCTTACAGTCATCACTGAGCATAGGAACGTGAAAACTTACTCAGCGCTGAGCACTGGAACAGCTTTTTGCTGTTCGCTGACTGTTAGCGGCCTCAGCGATAAGTTAGCGCTTAGCATAGGAATGCGCCCTTTCTTTGCCACGTTTTGCTAGGCCCGCCCACAAAATGGTGACGTCGATGACGTTAACAAAGGACAGATTATGCATAGACATCCCATAATTCAACGAGATTATGGCTAGCATAGAATTCTCACATCTCAGCATCTCACACTTTCGCGAGAACTCCCGAGCAGTAGAAACTAGATTCTCATAGGAAAATAAAGTGCGAGACGCGGCCCAGAAGTGTGCACAGGCCTGAATTATTCAGTCCGGCCCATCACTTTACAGCCCATTTAAGCAACTTGATCTCTAGGCCCCGGCCTGTGCCCATGTCTCTTCATGGTCAGTGAAACAGCCGTACAGACAATGTGGAGACAATGCTTACAACTAGGCTGCAAACACAGAAAACCAGACATGGCGTTCCTGGCGTCGATTTTTACACGGATCTTGTTGCTTTATAAAAGTAAACTGCTAGTCAGCTGAAGTGGAGGTTATTGTCAACTGGACTAATGCTTATGCTTTACAACCGGGTAGTCTGGTCCAAAACTGCACTCCTGGCAACCTTACTTACAACGTCATGCACTCCAAATTAAACGGGTGCTTAAGGTGGGACTTTTCCCATGCATTGGAGCAATCGTTGTCAACCCACAACCTGATGTATTTCTCCTCTCAGTTGCTCATCTTCTTTGTCTGAAGACGATGAGGATGCCACAGTTTGATGTCACTTTCGTCTCTCAACGCTTGTTCTATGCTTATATCTGTTTGTCAAATCCTCCTTATTCCATCAATCCATCTCTTTGGTTGTCTTCATCGACTTTCTTCCCTTCTCTACAGCAATGCATTGCTCTGATCGGCAACTATGCAACTAATCACGCGCCCCGATTCTGTTCATTCAGACTTTGGCACTTTATAAATCACTTACTTACTTACTTACTTACTTACATTTGTGCTACATGCCGTAACTATGCAAGTCGTTTTTTTTCTTTATTATATCTAGTGTTGCCGCGTTCGTCGTGGAACACTGATGGCGGCATTCATCCTGTTAAAGGTGGACTACTGCAATGTTCTACCGGCGGGTCTTCCGAAACGTTACATAGTGTTAATAGATTGGCTGGGTGTCCATGGAAGAACCTCTTGGGAATGTTACAACAGGTTTTCACAGGCTGGATGCCTTTGCTATCATCCAACCAATAGCAACAAAGCACTGAAAGAAAGTTTAAAAAACTGACGAGTAATTACTATACTACTCATATGAGTGAAGTAAAGTGGCAGCAGACAGACCGTGCGTTGCCTTCCGCAGGAGTCCATGTCGGTCAAGAACACGACACGCTTCCAGTGCACACGCTACAACGGCATCCTTACGACTTCCTGTCTGCGTTACTTCCACCACGATCGGTTCACCACTCGGCGTGTCTATTGGAACTCTGTACACACACTGGGTTTTTGCTCAACTGGCCACTTTTTCCAAAGTAACTCTAGCTTAGGCCAGGTGCCAAAAAGTGAACTTTAAGGAATTATTGGAGATGGAGATTTTACTGTTACTGTCACCCAAACAACAGCATCAAATATTGAATATTGAAGGGTTATGATAATAATACAACATGAAAACACAATTCCTCTGGCACCGTCAAATAGTGACAAAAATCAGAATTAACTATTGATCATTGATTAGTCAATCAATAATCAATAGTTAATTCTGACTACCGGGTAACATCACACATGCATGCACGAACACACACACACACACACGTTTTTTTGTTTAACCCGCCCATTTTTCCGGGAAATTACAGGTTAGGTTACTCCAGGTCACACATTTGGGAATGGATGTGGCAGAACAGGCACCCGGGCATGTGTTCCGGACTGGAGACAACAAACTACCAAGATAGGTAGGTCAGGAACACCACGATGATTGCGTGGACTGCCTTGACCTCTGGCTTCAAGGGATCATATATCTTGCGATAATGACTGTTCCCAACTTGAAAGCACCATGCTGCCACCATGAACACTGCCAGGAACACTGTTGTGGTGGAACTTTTTACAGGCCAGATGCCCTTCTTGTCACCCAACCAACAGCATCAAAGCACTGAAAGCTAATGTCCGTTCACATAAACCAACTGTTGTGCTGTCAAATGTCCAAACTGTTACAGTGTCTGAAATGTTTAAGTTTTAAAGGGTCGAGTTGGCCTTTTATTTATCAATCACACAAATGGTGTTTTGCACGGCTCTACCAGATAGACAAAAACAGTTTTCTGCAAGAACAGTTAATTGTGAAAACAGTTCTTAACTGGCTCGTCACCAAAGCAAAGAAACTAACTAGTAAGGTTTCTGAAACTGACTATATTTTACCTATCTGTAAAAACGTTTTGAGATTAACTGGGTGATAAACTTGTAATTTGAACATAGACACTTCTAAATTAAACTCAACATGAGCAACAATATTAAACAAAACAGCAAACTACGCACTCCACTCGGCAAGTATGTTTTCCTCGACCTTCGTCAGCAAACTCATATTCAGGCAACTCCCAACCTAAACATCACATAAACAAGAAAGCCCAGCTGTCGCTGACAAACCCGCGCGGTTTACGTAAGAGCAGTGGGGTTGTAAGTTTTATAGCTAGGTTGCCTATCGATAGCGTCCCTATGGTGTCCTATTACGTCCTATATAGTAACTGTGTCTGTAAAATGCGTCGCTTCGGAGATACTTGCCTTTTAAAACTACCGTGACCTTGAAACCCGGGTCAGGGGTCACTCAAGGTCATCGAAAGTGACACCATTCGATAGCTTGCATATGGTTTCCTATTACCGTCCCATAGTAACTTTGTGTCTAAAA
>Ga0209679_1000871_pt1 | contig 11856 bp, 6 predicted proteins | sample WorMetHEROISLAND_4_FD_187408 | JGI IMG/M metagenome (GOLD analysis project Ga0209679, IMG submission 187408) | Marine gutless worms symbiont microbial communities from Max Planck institute for Marine Microbiology, Germany - Olavius sp. 2 HERON... ...
AATCGCGCGGTAATTAACGAATAAAACAGCTATAAAAGAGAAAAACCGATGAGCATAAAAATGCAATGAACCAGAGATTCCCAACGTTTCTTTATTTAGCGGAGACCTCTGGAACGTTTTCGAACTGTAACTGCGAATACAAGAAGAACAAATAGAAGACCGCTAACGTCGTTTCTGTTTCATCACGTGCTATAAATCGCATTCCGTGGGGCAGTTAAGTGACCTACACGGCTACAATATATAAAAAGGACGACTAGGCCGTGAATTATCACGCCGTGTTTTAACAGCATGATAAGTTTGTCTCTGCTTGCTCGTCGACTTCCTGGCGACCTTTCGTTGACCCCAGGGGTCCGCGGACCACCAGTTGAAAACCCCTGCATGAACAGTAGAGCTAAATCTTCATATGCCTGGCTGCTCGGACAAGGGACGTCATCGTTCATCATGTTGTGTCACGGCGCATTAATCCTACGGTCTATGAACCCGCAGGCGCAAGAGTGCGGCCTTCCCAGATCGCGCCGTGCACGCCAGTTTCATATCATTCCAGTTGACGGCGAAGTAGCCTACGCGATCTACAGCAGCAGCAGCAGCAGCAGCAGCGTGGTGCTCTACAACTACCTGCGGTCGTGCAACTGCCTGCAGGCCGCGCGAAGAACTAACATCGAAGATTATTGTCCAGTCGTCGCCTGGGACGCCGCAGGATCAGTGGATCTGTAGAATATCAGCTGACTATACTGCGGTGATCAGCGACATTGCACTCGCTTCGACTGTACATATTCGATCTGCAGTAAGTTAACAGGTTGGTGCGTAAGCTTGTCGATCGGAAGTTGATTCAAAATTTAAGCTTTTAAATGTGCTGTACGTATACGTGGATGAAGCAAAGACAAAACCAGAGCCAGAAAAGATCCAGAGAATGGAAACCTCTGCCATGGTGACCAAAAACTCCAAAAAAACTTTCAGCTCAAGGCCAAGACCAAAAACTTGCCGTTTTCGTGAAATCCACTGTTGTTTGACGCCCCGTCTTTATGGAGCCCCCGCGAATATCCGCATAAACCTTATATTGCCAGAATCTATAGGGTCAACTAGTCTCGACTTACTGGAGTCGTCTGTTGACCTTCTTGCGAACCTGTCAGTGATGCAACGCGTAGCGAATTGGCTGTCACCGACTGACTGATGAATGATCTTTTGTTCGCGATATGTCAGATTTGAGCACTTTTTTAAAATTAAGTCATGTTTTTGTATCTGCCTTTTTTTCGTTATTTTTCTCGTCGGTGAATCAGTCGTTTGATTTTTTGACCGTTATAAAAATATATACACTACGGACTGCCTTCACGGATTATTGGACTGTTTATGGGGATTTTTCTTGCTCATCGGTTTTCTTTTTTAGTTCTTCTGTGCTTTGATTTCAGTTTGATTCCTTGCGGTAGACTAAGCTGGCTACTTGCCAATTTTCGAGCGCATAAAATCGCAGTATGTCGCATCCTATCGGAAAAACGCTCCCATCTTCGTGCTATGCGCCATGTTGGGCAGCGTTGACGTCGTTAAAGTTGTAGCCAATATGGCTTTTGTCTTGAATATTTTATTAGATTATAGCGAAGCATAGTGGTGTAAAAGATACAGAAGAGTGACTGCCAGGCGCAAAGTCATTCATTATGTCGTCGGCTGGTTTATCCAAGATATAAGCTAAATGTGTTCGTTAACTTTCGGCTGGATAAAATTTTTATAAATATATGCTTATTAATGTTTATTCGGTGTAAAAAGAGGTGCGGTCGTCTGTGCAATTTAAAGATAGCGTTTGTGCGTTTGGATCTTTTGACTGTGATATTTGTCCGTTTTACTTCTAAAGCATATCATTCTTGCGTGAGATTAGGCCTAACACGCATTATAGTCATATTCTTAGTCTGAACTTCATATGTTTGCAAGTTAACCGTTTTTTAAATTTAATATGTGTTCTATAAAGGGTCTGTTAACTTCATGACCTTGACTTTTATCTCTTGAAATACTATTTACAATCTACGTACCAGCTATGAATTAACTGTAAGATTTCACATTCAGTAGGCTAAACGTGTTTCATCTTTTCCTCGCTACAGCATCATATGGGCGCGATGCTTAGGCTCGCTTCTATTGAACGTCATTACAATGTACAAAAGCACTGTTTTCGCAATGAACTGCAGTGCAGAGTGAATTTACAACCAGCTTTCGTGACCAAAATGCAAAATCTACATGTCTAATCTGAGTGAATATCGTGAAATAGGCCTATACGCTTTTGAACATTTTCGACAACATTTTCAAGTTCAACTTCAACTGAGCGATATTTGTTTTCGTGAAATTAATTATGAAAATCTAGCCACTGTCCAAAAAACATGCCACACGCTATACTGCTGTCAAGCCTGCAGAACAAATCTGGCGGATTCATGCATCTGTTTAGCCACAACAAACAAACGTTTGCATCGACGATCTGTCATATATTATATAAGGATTCTATTTGGTGAGCAAACTAGACTGTACCACATACGTCACCAGTAGTCTAATACCGTCAGTAACCTGAATAACCGAACTTATTATGCCGTTCCTTTAACCCTTAGCCCCGCAAGTTCGCAACGGGGGGGATAAAATTACCCCCCTTCTCCAGTGCGGTTTTTGCCGAAAATCGCCTAGTAAGCAATGGAGTGAGATAGCTGATTTTTGTAACATTGTAACAGACCCCTTGAGCTTTCCTACGCAACTGAGTGTATCATTATATCTACTTCCGGTTTTACGTGGCCGGTTTGGATGATGTAACGTCCACCTAACTGATTTTGCGACTGCCAGTATTGTACGCCTATGAAGCAAAGATATAAACTTCACAGATATGATATTTTTGAATGTTAGAGACTGAAAATGGTAAGATGACTAGGCAGAAGCATAAACAGCGGTATTTGTACATTTTCAAGATGACGGACAAAACCGAAAGTAGTAATATGTCGTCATCTACAGCACTGTCATAGGTATAGACTCATACAGCTGAATAAATCTGAAGTAAGTATTACTGTAATTCTAATCCGGTAAACAAAGTTTTCGACCACGCCAAACGCAAGGAAAGTGCCCACAAATAAACGTGACATTGTGGGATAACCGAAGATAGTAATGTGGCCAGTCAAACCGGAAGTACTTATATCTCCGACAGTATGACAGATATCATTACAATTCCGACGGCAAACCTGGGGTTTTCGACCAGGGCGAGCTCGCAAAAAGTGTAAACAAGTGATTTTCGACCAAGGCAAGCCCGAATAAAGTGTCGCTCAAGTGATTTCGCCAATCACCGACAACCGGAAATGGCAATGTGGCCACCAAAACCGGAAATACTTATATCTCAGGAACTATGACAGATAGGATGACAATTCCAACGGCAAATCGGTTGAGGTTTTCGAATTTCGACCACGCCCAGCGCGAAGAAACTGGCCCCGGGCGATTGCGACAACGACCGACAACCGAAAACAGGAATATAGACGTTTCGGGCGCCAATCTTGCAATTTTTAGTAGTCGATCGTTGTCGCAATCATTTGACTAATCTGTTATCGAGCTCATCATCATCAAAAATCTGGAATTTGGCGTTGGAATTTCGACGCTATCTGTCTGAGTTCCAGAGCTGTAATTATTTTCGGTTTTGGGGGCCATATCGATAATTTCGGTTGTTTGTCGCTGTTGTACTTACTTGCCAACACTATTTTCCACCTATACATGGTCTTAGATCCCAGATTTGTCGTTGGAATTTTATCTGTACCTTTCAATAGTTTTGGAGATTAAGCATTTCCGGTTTCGGCCGCCATTTCCGATTGTCGGTCATTAATGGAATCGCCTAGGCACACTTCCTGCGAGTTTGCCACGGTCGAATGCCGTATGTTCGCCGTTGGAATTTTGATGCTATGTCATAGTTTTGGAGATATTACTGCTCCCGGTTAATTGGCTGTCATATTGGATTTTCGACACGAGGTAGCGTCAGCCATGATTGCTGGAGATTTAGATGTTTCGTACTTAGTTATAAGCCCATGTATTGTTTTTGGAACGACATGTGTATCTGTAAAACAAGTAAAGTTATTGGTACTTCCGGTAATTCGGCTGCCATCTTGGATTTCTAGCACACATCGACACCCCACGAAATCTGACGTTTCACTACTGGAAAGCTTGATCCCGAAAACAAGTTGTAGGTTGTAGCCGTTGTAATTTTGTCGCGGTGTGCTCTAGAACTCGAGATATGCCTGGGGTGGGTAATTTTACCCCTTCCTCCCATTGCCGGCAAACGTTGCAAAAAACCGTTGCCGAGAGAAGGGTTAAGACAGTTTCAGTCAGCCTTATTATAGGGAAGTGATTTGAAACCAGGCACGTGTAATTCTGCCGGGTCCGCATAAGCAACATGTAGTCGAAGAAACCTGTTAAGCACCTTGGACACCCGACATGGGTTAAAACCAGTTGGAAGCACGTCAGCTCGACCGACATTAAGGCCGATACTCTTCTTTAAAACATTTCAAAAACATGTCCAACTTCTTAAAAAGTCGGACAAGTGTTAAATGTTTCTAACAAGTTCAAAACTTGTCAATTTAATTTTTATAGGCCTCTAGTATAATTTTCCAATAAACACGACGCCTGTAGACGTATAGCTGTATTTTCAAAAAGCCGTCAAATTTTAGTTGTAAATGAAAACTGCTTTCTGTATTGCTGCAAGTTGCTAACTCTATACAGGGTGGCCCGGAAAGTAAGACAACAAGTACTGGTCGTAACTTCGTCAAATATTGATTGATTTCCAAAATTCTTTCATTGGCACTCAGCAGTTAATTTGTTCTTACACTACCTTGTGAAATATTAATGTCAGGAACCAGGATGCTCAGTGCCCTTGGACAAATATTTTTGCTGAAAGATGAACTCTGGGTCGCTCAATCAAACGGCATTATCAGAATTTTAATAAGAAGCTCCCAAATTGCCGCTCCTGGGCTGTTGCAGTAAAACGTGGCCATAAAAACAACCAAAGCATTGTCACAATTGCCGAAATTTCTTTGACAAGTTTATTCTGATATTAATATTTCACAAGGTAGTGTAGCGAAACTTTTTAGGTGTGGTCGGATATGTAGTGATCACTTATTGCAAATTTACTGCTGAGTGTGCGTGTGTGCCAGTAAAAGAATTTTTAAAATCGATCGTAAAAACTTGGTAGCTTACTTTATTGGACCACCATGAACAATTGCAGAGGAAAGTATACAGGTCGGAGGTAGCGGCGCCAGTAGTACTGAACTGCGATAATCCGTTTACGAAAGTAAAAAGTCTACAGCACTCTGACTCTCTTCTAAGGCTTTTTCGGATTATGACTTCACTAAATCACCGATTAGCTTACGTCGTTACGGTCCAAAAATTGTCAAGCATGTTGTCATCATCGTCATCATATTCGTTTATTGAAAGTTGTCAAAACGCAACTAATCACATTAGGATTATAGAATAAAACTGTACAGAAATTGTTCGAGGACACTTTTGAAGAGAAAAATCTCGACAGGTCCGTCGAGGAGGTTAAAAGTTGAAAACTTGTTGGTTTGGTTGGATTGTAATTGTTTTTATTCAACTTGTTTTGCCCGAAAACGAGGCGCAGTTCTGGGTCAATACATCAAATTCCGCTAGTTACCATGTCCGTTTCCGTGTCGATTAATTTTAGGCTTCTTGATCCGTTAACCGAGATTCGCCTAAAAGCAGCATCAGATGCGCGCGCCTTGCTGACAGGCGCTGTCGGATGAGATGACAGAAAGAGATTCCTTCTGTGGCGGAAATGGCTGTCAGATGTCACCTCGCCAACCATTACAGTCGTTACGCGGTTGTGACAAATTCAATTCTGGCAGGAACGGGCTTACGGAGGGTGCGTTGCACGATCGAGCGCTCTGCGGCCAATGTAGGTGCGTTGAAGAGAAGGAACGAACGAGATGGATGGGCGTGTATGGAGGGAAGCGCCAATCTTTCAGTGCTGCTGTCTTTCTTCCGCCAATCTGTCCTTCGCTGTCGCGGTTGATTCACGACGACGTGGCTACTTGTAAGGCTACTAAGTGACATTTATTATTCCGCAGAACGCCAATCCATTAGTTTTCTCAGTTTGTTATTTTATGCCAGCGTGCTGACTTGGATCTAAGCGTAAAGCCAAGGACAAGGTCTACACAATTAAGACGAAGTCCGAGACCATGAAGTCAAGTCGAGGTCTGAGACCTTTCTGCTCTGTGACCCAGAACACAGTGAAGAACACTCACTGTCGACATGCCAGTCTGGCACTGAGTCTCACACTACAAATGAAAGAATGCAGCTGAGCCATTTGTGGACGACAAAATAACATGCTATACGTATAATGTACACAGATGACAGGTTACGCGATTAAATAAAGTTATTAATACTTGGACTGGCATTAGCCAACATAGCCAAGGCCAACACGTTTCATTTGAAGCCAGTGCAAATGATAACAGCGCTGCCCACGTGGTGATTTATTATAAAATTGTATGACGTGAATTTCACCGATTCAAGTTAGTTTATACGTAAGCCAGAAACTTGTAGACGGCCAGTGTCTTCTATCCTCCCCAGCAGCTATCTCAGTCCCCCCTGGGCCGACAATCCCAATTAATTCCTCTCTGCTCCAAATAAATATGAAGCCCCTCCTTAGGCTGACACTTCAAACTCAGTGGACGCATTTCTCTTTATGTGTTGTATTCATGCAGTCAGCATTGAAATATACACACAAGTCAGACGTGAGGACGTCGATCGCTAGATTTTAATACAGTGTCATACTGAGGATTAACAATCTATGCTTTCTGTCCTTCTCCTTCCCTCTCCCTTCAATCTCCTGTTACATTCAGATCCCTCTTCCAAAATGCATCTGTGGGTTTGACTTTTTTCCTTTTCATTTCTCACCTTCTGACCTTTATCTCGTCTCGTGTTAAAATTCTGACGTTGAAATAGAATAAATATCGGTATACTGATACAATGAAATTGCGTTCGAAATAATAAACTATGCTAGCGATGACGTTACAGGCCTATCATATATCGCATCTGGTATTTTTTAAAACTTCATACTGGGTCCCTGATTACTCGTAAAACAAAATAAGAAATCCGGTTTAAATTGACATTTTTCTGACTGACGAACTTTTGTTTCAGCTCACGTTTTGTCAACAGAATAAAAATCGAAGCACTACCACTGTTTAGATATTGCTATTTAGATATTGTGTAATGGGTTAATACGATTGTGGGTGATTCTATTTTGTAGCTGAGAAGGTTCGACGACTCAGAAGAATGACGGCGACAACTATGCTATTAATGAAGCGCCACGGCCATAAGCTGGTTCTTGGTCTCCTCCTTTTGACGACGATGACGTCATCACTTGGCGTCAAGCCGTCGTCGCAGGTAGTCGAGCGACAACCGCGACAACCGATCAACATCCTGTCCACCGATCGCTACGGCAAGACCTCGAACGTTGCTTCCTCACCGTCATTCGACCGTCTGTCCACGGATTCCGGCAGCCGCATGTCGCCTGCGTCCACCCAGCTCCGTCACTCGATCAGTGTCGCCGAGAGGACGCTGCCAGCCGACACGAAGCAGTTTCCGGTGAAACGTCGATGGAACAGCGGGAACCTACGCGTGTGGGGCAAGCGCTATTCTTCCGCTGTTCCAGCTGTTTCGTCCGACAGCCGTGGCCAGGCAGACGACAAATGGATGGCGGAAGTGCCGTTCTGGTTGCAGCAATCAACAACGAACAAGCATCTGCTTACACGCGGTCCAGTGAGGCAAACATATCGCAGACGTCGGACGACCCACGTGTGAGCGGCAGGTTATGGGAAAGGACACCGCTGAGAGTGGGGGGGGAACGACAGTGTGAATCGACAGAACGCAGTAACCACCAACAACTGGAAAAAAGTTCCCGGACTTTCTTCGGGGCAAAATTATACATGTGTCGTCTGCGTAACTTCGAGTTGCTGAACGCTGAATAGCAGATCGTTAACGTGATCGTGCATAAATTGTAGCGTACACTGTTAAAGTAGTCCAACATTTTGTGAAAATGAACCGTCACTTGAACGCGTCGAGAACAATAAATTTACAGAATTATTTGACGCATTATATACTGATCGCTAATCTTGTTAAAATAGGCTAGACGTAAAGCTCTATACACCACAATATGAGCGTGAATGATCGAGATTCGTATTGTCCTACATCTGAAGGTTAAAACAAAAGTCAACTAAAAGAAAGTGCAGATGTTGTCTCTGTGCTTTCGTCCGACGAGGCTAACGCCTCATACCAGCCTATAGTTGGTGTGGATAAGTAAGTAAATAAGTGAGTAAGTAAGTTGCCTTTGTTGCAGTAGTGGCAATCGCACTAGTGTTGCATGTTTATTGTGTAACACATATATAGAAACATTCAATCGAACTATAGAAACAATTAAGAACAGATCGGAGATATACAATCAAGTCAATGCAGTAAACGAACGCCAACAGTAAACTCTAAATAGTCGAATAGGCCTAGTAAGACAATGAGTTGCGTTGATATTTCAAGAAATACTACTCAGGCGTATTAACTGACGACGTCAGTTGATTGGGTATCATTGTGTGATTACTCATTATTATGTGGCAATTGAGTAAGGAATAAGCCCGAACATTTGCTGGCGCTACCAAAGTTACAAAAAAATGTCACAGCGGTGCCGGATGGTGTTTGTCGCAGATGCTGTCTGCAAAGACGCTCACGATTGAATGTGTTTAGTGATAGACACCTGCCACTCGTAGAACAGATTGCATACCGTTCCACACGTCGTCGACGTCAGCGCGTAACCGGCAAGGACCGTAGCGTCACCCCGAGTGACCATGTTGGATCCATAAAAAGCAAACCTTCGTTGTCCGGTTGGTGTCTGGACTCTTGGGAACTGGATACGTCGGCCATTACACTCGACTGAGATGCAGAGTTCCTGTAGGCCTATAGATACAGGATGGCGGTCTGGAAAATCGATTTCCAGACCCAGCTGATAAACTTAGTCTGGCCGAAGGCAAGGCATGGCTATGCAATACAAGTGCAATTTCAATAACCTAAAAGAAATTTATTTTTGTCGGCGAGAAGCCTGTTTCAAGCCGATATTATAATGATCATAAAAGACGTTTTCGCGTATATCTGTCGGAAAAGTAGATGGATTTAGCGAAACTTGGTAAAGGGATGGGAGTGGGGAAAGAGTGACCCTATAAAATTTTGGATGAGATCGCTCCAGGGGCGCCGGAAAAGGCGGCAAAATACAGTGCTTGAGGACAATAAATAAAGTATTGGTCTTGATCTTGATCTCGACGAAAAAGTCTCCACAATTTCAAGACTTCTTACAGGTATTGTTAATTATAACTGTTATTATTTCTATAGTTGATATAAAACCACATAACTATTTTATTCTCTTTACCGGTCCTATAACGTACTGAGTATCAATTGCTTACTTCATTTTATTACCGTGCAATGCACTATGTGCATTGTGCAGTATTGCTACAGTGAGTAGTTCGTCCGTCTGTCCGTCTGTGACGTTGAGGTACCGTGGCCATATAAGTGGGTTAGTTCAAAAGTAATTAGCGAGCCGCAACATCGGCAATCTACGGTAGTTGTATCCGAAATGGTAACGGTCATTGGTTGTCCCCTATCACTAAGCACGGTAGTGCTTAGTAGGCTATGCATGGATGAGTAAGGTTTGAATCATTACGCATTGACGACAGGGATCATATTTTGCGAACACATAGATGGTCAAAATACCTATGAGGCTGAAAAATGGCTAATATTAGATAAAGGTTTCCAAAATTGAAAAAGTTCATTTTACAAATTCTTTATCTTGTTGTTGTTCAGCTTCAACATGCGTACCCCAACAAAATTGGATAGCTAATGGGAATGAAACTTAGCATGCACATTGGCTTTAATGTATGGATGTGCAACGTCCTACTCCTATTGCTACCATCGCCGACTCCCCTACCACCACCCCATTCCCCAAAAAGTGGGACAGGCAAGCTTGCATTGCGATTTGTGGTAAAATGGACGGCCACATATCATTGATCTATCCATCCAATTGCACCATTCCCGACCCTATGCGCAGTCCCCTTCCCTGGAAGATGGGGTTGGGCCAAAAAACTTGCACTGCAAATTGGAGACAAATAATGAGAGCGATATCGATCTATCCAACGGCGCTGTTGTCGACCCCTATAATATGCAGACCCCTTTCCTGGAAAATGAAGATCGGGCGCATTAACTCGCGTAACACAAAAACTATACAACCGACGGGGATGAAACTCGACATACACGATTGCACATTGGGTTCAATGACTAGATTTGCAACGTCCTATTGCCCTCCCCTATGACTACCCTTCCCCAAATAAGTGAGGCAGGTATGTATTGCGATTTGCGGCGAAACAGTCATAGTCGTTTTATCGATAATAGACGGCCTATACATGAACTTATCATCGACTTATCCAACGGCACCATTCCCGAGCCCCTGCGCAGTCTCCTTCTCAGGAAAGTGGAGGTAAGCAAGTGCAGTAAAAAAAGAAAGAGACAAATAAATGAACCCCGTAAGTGATGCCACTGTATAGACAACAATCACCCATCATTCTATTGTGTCACTCACATATACAAAGTCATCCCTTCCCTATCTTGTCTCCTGTAAAAGGTAAAAGGTAAAGGTACTTGATAGAGCACTCCTCCACGACGAACACAATGCTCAGGATCGCTTTACAATCTCGGACGTGGCAGCTGATTGGCAGGAGCTAATGATACAGCAGCACATTGTGGCCAATCATTGCCCGCGCTGCGAACAATTGGACCCGCGGTGCAGCATGCAGACATACCACCGCCCCAATCAGCTACACTAGGCCTTCATCCGGTAGCCCGTAAACTGCTACTCATTTCCCGTCCCGTGAAGGTTAGGAGGCTGAGTTGACCTGAGCACACCGTAGGTTAGCAATATGCTCAAGGTTGCTTGCAAATGGTCCGCAGTGAGATTCGAACCCACAACGTGAGCAAGAGTTTGGGAGACTGTAGTATAAAGAATTACAGTAGTCAATTCTGGAGTAAAGATTGGAAGTAGTCACGACATGGATGTTTTAAAAACAATGTAAGGACGGATGGAGCGAAGATGAGATTTGGTAGGAAAAAGTAAGGTGTTCGATTGAAGCCAAGGCTGAATAAGTATAGGCCTATAGAGTTAAGAGAGGAGTTGAGTTGCTCATTGAAACCAATAAGAAGAAATTCAGTTTTAGAGGAGTTGAAAGTTAAAAAATCAGTCATTTAGAAAGACATATGAGTAATAGCTAGGCCTACTACAGATTAGTGTCGACGTATACGCTCGCTCTATCGATTAGCATTGTTATTGATGACCCTGAGTGACCTATTTGGGTCATTTTAACGTTTTTACTTTCAGTATTGAAAACTGTCTAGTAAACAAAAATTCAAAAGAATCTTTATGGCCTTAAATGTCTGCTGAAGGTCATTTAAGGACATTAAAATTCAAAACAGGAAACAGGTAAAGAGTTTAATAAGCTGTGGTGCGCGGCACAACAAACCCCGCCCACGTGCGGCTGTTCGCGCCGTTGTTGGTTTGTCGCATCTTCGTCGATCCGCTTTGTTTCGGTGTCGTTCGCGCGTATTGTTGTTAACGCGCGGCTTGCGCCATAGGTTGTTCACACCTACGTCGTCGACAGTTAAATAGCGTTTACACTTTGCAACCGGTTGGCCCAACCGGTTGGCACAACAGCGTAGGCACAACCGGTTGTAAAGTGTAAACGGTCTTATTCACGGTTGTACAACCGGTTGTAACAACCGGCACAAGAATCAAACATGTTGAATTCATGCAACCGCCAACAG
>Ga0209679_1000872_pt1 | contig 11855 bp, 9 predicted proteins | sample WorMetHEROISLAND_4_FD_187408 | JGI IMG/M metagenome (GOLD analysis project Ga0209679, IMG submission 187408) | Marine gutless worms symbiont microbial communities from Max Planck institute for Marine Microbiology, Germany - Olavius sp. 2 HERON... ...
ATCACTCTCCGCATTCAGACGCCATCTAAAGACACACTTCTTCCAGTTAGGTTATCCTGCCACCTAGCGTCCATTCACCAACGCGCCCTGATTCTGTTCATTCAGACTTTGGCACTTTATAAATCATTTACTTACTTACTTACTTACTTACTTACTTACTTACTTACATATTTCACCCTAGAGATGACCAGCAGCAGCTATTATCAACATAAACACAGCAGCAAAATGACAGAAATGTCACTTAAGTACAAACGACTTTTTTTTAACTTTTTAAAGGTGGTGGTTTGGCTGGGTGGTAACGCGTTGGTCACGTTCAACGAAGTTACTCTACATCGGGCCCGGTTACTACTTGGATGGGTGACCGTCTGCAACAGTGTAATCAGCCACCCAGGTCAACTCAGCCTGGCCATCCCTCCATGACTAGATACAATAAGTACCAGTGAAAGTTGGGGGAGTAAACAGGCACAGGCACACCGTGTAATGCACTAGCCGTGGTCTTGCAGAGTAAAGGTGGTGTCTGGCTAAGGGCTAAGGAAACAGAGATCAGCACCATACTGTGGGTCATATTTTTTACTTTTCTATTCAAAGGCTTGGATGTGCGACTTGTGAGTCTTTTACTCGGCAACTGGAGCAACTATGGCCAGACGTCCTTTCTAACACCACCTTTATCTGAAACGTCTCAACAGCATATAAACCTTGAATCACCGGCAGGGCCAGCAGTATTCCGCAGCATGCAGATATTCACGATGTGTCACGGAATTTGCCATTTGCCGTGGAATTTGCTGCCTGCCACGGAAAAATGTGGAACTGCCCTTTTTTGGCTGCACTTATATCTAATTCAAATTTTTTTTGCACTCCTTTTTAATTTTACCATTTATAAAACAATAAAATCTAGTCATTGTAAGCTTACTTTTATGATAATTATGAGTAATATGACTTGAAAATTAATGGCCTAACCTAACGTTATTTTGCGTTACAGGTTATAAAAAATCCTCATTTATTACTTTGTAGTGTAGTTAGTACAACAATGCCTACTGTAGAGTATTTGGGGATAATAGTGCCGCAGAACTTCGTGGAATTTCACAAACTGCGCCACGAAATTTCGCAAAATTTGCCACGGAAAAACGGGGGTTCTGTCATCAGAGTCCATTAAAAAGAGTTTGTTGCACCAACGCTGTGCTGAGACCAGTATGTAGCTAGTATTGTAATGAGATCCAGCGACTTTCCTCTATGTGTAATATGTATGTACTACCAGCTGTACTGATCTTACCTTACCTTACCATTTACTGTACTGATGTGAAAAGGGTTTTTGGTCCTGCTTTGCAGGTTTGCTCTCCGAGAAGCTTTTATGCAGTTTTTGTACTTTTTTTATCCAGTTTACGTACAGTTTAGTCTCTGTGTTCATTGGCATTACATATGTCTTGCCTTTTGGCGTAATAAAAATCGATGGACTACTTTAATCACTGCTGGGTTACGACATTACTTTATTACAGAAACAGAAATAAAGAAGGTTCACCACACGTGTGTGGTCATCACACTTCGGAAAGACTTCTGAGAAATAGACACATGCCTGAAACACAGGAATCGGACGTCATCTCCGAACGTCAACAGTATGTCACCACGTCGTGATATTTCCTCTGTCAGAATACGCTTGATATCTTCAATACTAAAATACAGAAACACCAGCAAATACACATGAATTCACTTTAAATGTCATGAAATTAAAACAAACGAGTTGATGCTAACATCACAAAGTACCACAAATGGCATTAATGTCATGAATGCTTATGTCATGACTACAGACATTTAGTAGTACAGCATTAAATCATCACCAGCGTAATCGACCTACAAAACCTAATAATTCATCACACAAATCCAAAAACAGCTTTCAGAAACTGTAAAACCATCCTCAGTTATGATTTTGCTACAGAAACTAGAAAAAACCGTGGCAAATGAGATTGTAATTTGATGCTTGCTAACACATGGCTTAACCGAGCATTACACACAGTTAAACATTAACCATTACACATTGAAGAAATTTGATCACTGCTGACACTGATTTTCCTCCTTACTTGTACCATGGTTAGTGTCACAAACTGAAATTCACAGACAGACATTAACGACAAGAAACATAACTGGATGTCAAGTGAGCCACAACACAGCTGTGAAATAGACAGCAGTCACAACTTCATTCTCTCTCCTTTGATTCATCACTTTATCACATCAAGTCCAGTAGTTTTACATTAGTGGTGTGCAGAAAACTAAATTGGTTCAGTTACGTCTTTCAACAACACATTAGCTGTACTAGAACGTGCATTTTTACACATCTCTGTACTAAAATTAGATCCGAGCATCACAATTCAACATCAGCTCACATTTCTGAAGACAATCAGAGTATGTGACTATGTGATAAAACTGACATTCCTTCACGACAACTCACAGCCACATCAGACTTCCAATTCCAAGCTGAACTGGTTTTTGTTCAAAAACGAAAGCAAACGTGAACTAAAACTGAACAAACTACTCTGCACTGCACACCCCATTTCCAATCAACTTACAAACATCAAACATTAGTGGCTCTGCACTTGTATGCCATCAATATGACCCGTCAGTGACACTTCTGAAAGTTTTCCTATCACACAACGTGTCCAACAAATCATACATGTCTGAAAATGATTACTGCAATCAATTATTTTACAAGTATCAGCATGCAGTAGGACATCTTTGTTCAAAATCTTCTTTTTTCAGTATACACGAATTCATTCCAGATCTTAGATGTGGCACACTATCATCTTGTCTCCACATACAGTGGAATACAAGGAAGCACTGTAACAATGACACCGATAACATAAGCATGTACCTGTCCTGTGGCTTTAAGCGTACGTCAGGCACTCGAAGTCCTTTGTTCAGTAGACTAACAGATACGGTGACTGGCAACACTGCCAACTCGGGAATGTGTTCTGTCAGATATCTGTAGCAGGAACACGGCCACTAATTAAACAAGCACTGACGTACAGAAAATGCCAATGCATCATCACACACTTAATGGGTACCCAACTGTAATATACTTTTACTGGACCATTTAGCAAATACTGTCCACGTGATCTTCCTAACGGCACCTGATGTTGAGACACATGCCAGCATCCATTTTTTCAGCAGAAAATGAACCCGGGTCGACCATCTCTCTAACCAATAAGCCGATTCAGCATTAATCTACAAACTGTAAGTAAAACATGTTAAATGCAATCACAAAATATTGCTACTATTTTTTGTTTAACCAGCCAATTATTCTGGAGTTGTTAGAGGTTAGGTCAGGGCCGTGTCTTGCACTTTATTTTCATACGAGAATCTCGTTTCTACGGCTCGGGAGTTCTCGCAAAAGTGTGAGACGCTGAGATGCGAGAATTCTACACTAGCCATAACCTGTCCACTCTTACTCATTAACGGTATCGACGTCACCATTTTGTGGGCGGGGCTAGCAAAAAGTAGCAAAGAAATTTTTTGCTCGTGAGATCTCGTAGCAGCTTCCAACTTCTACGATTAGCATCTACGAAAATCACATAGAAAAAAGTGCGAGACACGACTCTGGTCTGCCAAAAGTGAACATCAGGAACTGTTGGATTTCTACAGGTGCGACATCCTTCTTGTCACTCAACAAACAGCATCAGAACATTGAAAGGCTACAATCACAGACAATTAACAACACCATAATCAACATATTCAACCTACACATCAAGAAAATTAACTTCAGTCAGTCGGCAACAAGGACATAGACGAATGATGCTGTAATTTACGTACTTGTCATATGCTTCTGCTACAAGTTCACAACATCGATTCAGTTCTTCATCAAGCACTGCTTTCTGCTTCGCGGCTTCCTCCCTGGCATTCTCTATGCTCTGACCTACATCTGCACAGTAACAGGGCATCCACACGATACAAATATATAAACTGAAGATTCCTAATACAGACGAAGTGAAGTGAAGAAGAAGAAAGATTTCTGCAAAAACCAAGGTCACTGGGTGGGCGCTTATTCCTTTAAGGTACTTTGAACTGGTAAAGGCTATATCAAATTATATATTACAGATTTATGACAACACTTCTAAACAGGGGTGTGCGGTTGGCAAAAAATGGCTTTGGTTCCATTTTTGTTTCTACAAAATTAACTGCAGCTTCGGCTTTTTTCGGTCCAGTTTTTTTGCACAGTCTGTTGTTTAATGTGCATGCACTCTACTGAGTGCTTTCCAGTTTACTGTTTTGTCACAGTTTTCTTTGTTTCAGTTTCACGTGTCGTTGCCAACAACAATCATCTGTTGTTCAAGAGACTGTGATTCCCCATCACTACACCAATTGTCAGCCGAAGTGACTCAGAACTAGAAGTGCAGAGACAAGGCACGAAGAAAAATAATTTGACAGTTAATCCTATCATGTTGGAAGATGAACCGTAAATGAGACAACGTGAAAAACCATTCCCAAAACTGCCGAAGTCGGTTTTTTGAAAACTTGAACTGCGGAAACTGAGTTTGCGGTTATATAAATTTGAATTTTGAGGTCAGTTCGGTTTGGTTTTTAGAAAACCGATATCCGACATTTTCATCAGGTTCTGCAAAAGCCTACTTCTAAACATTCTTGCAGCAGTATCTACTTTCATGCAAAGACTAAATACGATTTGGTTTGGAAAATTTACACCTTACATTAAACTCATATTTAATCTTCTTGATTACGGTTAACAGTTTAACAGTCAGTATTTCTGTATAAAGGTGTTAAGAATATTGATAAATTACATTTTCTCAAATTCACAACAACTGGCTGTCAACCATTCGCAATGATACTTTTCAATTTGTTGTTACTTGTACATGGAGAAATCTCTCTAGATATAGTCACAAAACCTCATCTTCTCACACTCATTTCCCCATTTATCAAAATCTTAACAATACACTTTTCCGCGACTCCTGATCACCAGCTAAGCAGAACTCGGTTACCATGTGTCGGCCTATCAGACGACCACACTCTGAGACAACAAAACGTGAACCAGACTGGTGTAAGACCTGCACCAGTAGCTGCGTTGGCTACGAGACAGTCAACAGACTGTTTGACGTCCTCGTCAATCAGCAGCTGTCGCTTGTGTACATCTCTCTGTAGCTCCTGTCACATGTGAGACAAATCATCTCTGTTATCAATGTCACTTCTCAGCACTTCAGTCACCAAGTGAACATAGACAAGACATTCCGACACAGTTGTATCAGAGAAGATACTACTATTTTGAGTCTGGAAGTATTTTTTGCATTGAAGCAATGCAGTAAGTAAGTAATCAATCAAAACATATTTATAGAGCGGCGCCATGCATCACAAGTGAATCAGAGATGCACGTAGATCACTTTTGCATCTGTCCATTATGCTGGTATTTCTATCATGTCCATCACTTCTCATCGTTTGTGTTTTACGAACATAACATTTGTGTACAAATGTTGTACAATGAACACGTTATGAAACTGTATCATAGTACACACAATTGCAGATGAGCAACAGAGTCAGTACAATACAAGGACAGAGTCAGTACAATAATGGAACAAGGACATCTCAACTGACTTTTAGCAGCTCTTCATGTGCAGCTAAACTTCTCTTCAAGTGACCTGATAAAACCAAACAATGAATTCTGTGTACGACTATTAGAATCGACTACCAACAGAACGAAGTATAGCTTATTTTACACCAATGTTGGTACAGTTAACTTAGTAGTTAACTGTCTTCACATTTTATATGAACAACACAAGTTGCAGTCATTACCAGAACATTTTAAATTGTTACAATACAATACAATACAATACAATGATTTGTAACGCGCACAAAGTCGAGAATAGAACGTCGAATCTGAGGCGCACAACACACATACATGTTTCACTGTTGGTTTTTAATTTCGAAATCGAAATCCACAAAATCCACAAAATCCACTCACTTAATAGTGAAATCTGCAAAATTTACTGCCTAAAAGCACAATCCACAAAATCCATCGATAGGCACCAAGACTAGTTAGTGAAATCCAAATTGTAGAAAGCAAAATCCACCCAAGCTTACTTATTTTACAAAATCTCCCAGAAATGCAGAAACATACTTATAACACAGAATGAGTCATAAATGACAAATAGCATAATCCAAACTGCAAAATGCAAAATCCACCAGCAAATTAGCAAAATTTACACCACATTGCAATCATTTCATGTTTCTGACTTTACCTCGGCCTATTATTGTGTGGATTTCGCTTTTTGCCATTTAGTTTATGCTAGTTATTATCAATAACTTTCATTCTATGTTATGGATATGTTTAAACTGTTTTTCACATGTTTGAGAGATTGTGTGAAATACCACAGCTTTAAGTGGATTTTGCTTTTTACACTTTGAATCTTGTTAAATAGCCGTGGATTTCGCTTTCTACAATTTGGATTTCGCTAATTATCCCTGGTAACTTTTGATGGATTTCATGGTTGCACTTTTAGGCAGTAAATTTCGTGGATTTCAGTATTTAGTGAGTGGATTTCGTGGATTTAGCTTTTTAGGCAGACCGTTTAATTTCTGCTGTTCTATTTTGTGTGTTCTACTTGGTCTTCTATTCCATCTGCCGACAAATTCATCATACAACACGTATAATGACAATCTAACACTGTTTACACATCATTAATATTATTCCTAATATTTAACAGTTACTACATAATCAACGACTCTCTCTAACAATGGGAAATGACAGAAGTAAAAAAATTCAGTAGATCAATCAGATGCAAATAACTTGCTGACATGCCAACCATTCTGCATATGATATGTTCGCAATTTTATGATATTAAATGCAAAACAGAGACAAACCTTTCAAAACTTCTTCAACCGGAGACAGTAACTTTCTGATGACAGGACCATTCGGCACTTCTGTGGAGCAGCCGACTGTACTTTCAGTCGCTGCTCATGCATGCAAACATCAACAATACATTTAAACATGTGCATACGTATGTATGTGTGTTGTGTGTGTCATCACACAATCACACTTACCAATCGCACATTCTGTAGTTTACGCCGTATGCATTCTATATTGTGCACTGCTAAAAGACACACACACACAGACACACACGCATGCATGCAAACATGCACACACAGTTTAACGGCCACTTTCCAGGAAAGCCCGGGTTAGCTAGTTTCCCCCTTCATTTTCATACAAGGCGTTTAGAAGCAAGAAGATTTTACAGGCCGGATGCCCTTGCTGTTGTCCAACCAACAACGTCAAAGCAGTGTTCCATGCTGACACCAGGCTGCCAGGATAGATAGGTCATGGACACTGTGATGGTTGTATGGGCTGCCGTGCCCTCCAGCTTCAAGGAAGCATCTCTCCTGTGACAATCACAGTGTTCCTCAGTTGGAGACAGCATGCTGTCACCATGCTGTCATGGTGAGTCAGGGACACTGTTGTGGCAGGACTTTTTACAGGCCGGATGCTCTTTTCTGTCACCGAACCAACATTGTCAAAGCACGGAAGGCAAAGCCACGAAGAGAAATTATCACTGTACCCAACTGCACAATGGTGTCCATAATCACAGACCGATCAGTCACACATAGGTCAACTGCTACAGTGGTAGCTCACTGTACAAGCACCAACACAGTGGCTGCAGGCTCTAGCAGATCACCTGCATATATATTTTTCACAGCCTAGAAATAATATTAATCAGGTGGCATGCAAACCAAATAGCTAAAATCTACATAACATTTTTCGCTAAGGTTCTGGCAGCTATCGGCATTTCTGCAAATTGTTTGACGGCTTGCTCTAAAAATATTGCAAATGTTTAAATGTGCAGATATGCAACTCATAGAACTCAATGAGATATGCACTTACAGTCACAACAAACTACAAATTTTCAACAGACAAACAGACACAATACAATACAATACAATACAAAACATTTATAACGTGCACAAGGTTGAATAGAACTTCAAATCTGAGTCAAATCTAAGATACACGACAACGAAAGGTTAATGTACAAACTACAAATGGGATATTAATGTAGTCAAAACAATGTACCATCATGTATTAATCTGTCAAAATATCGCTTCTCTGCTGCGGCCTCTTCCAGCTTTATTGCATCTAAAACAGAAGTATAAAACCAAATGCTCCTAAATGCAGACTGGTAGAATACGAAGAAATATCAAAATACAATTTAACTAATCTGTTGTAACAAAACAGTTCGGCCATTCTCTGCCACAACGTTGCAGAGTTACTCAAAGACTGATGCAAATGAAACAGCATACTCCCTTCAGAACAGACTGCAACCAAAAACCACCATAAACAAACTCATTTTATGGTCAGACAACAGTATTAGAAGGACGACTGCCAGGGAAGAAGGGAAGAGGGCGACCAAAGAAAATGCTAGTTACTGGAGACGAACGAAGAGCATACTGAATACACTCAACTCAAAGAAATGGCACAGGAAAGAGCAAGCTGGTGTCGATGAAAATGGAAACCTGCCCACAAAAGGCAGAATACAACAGCAGGTCAGAGAACCGAGACCAGCTGCTACCAGATTTATCAAAGAAATCAACCATTCACTGTCACCGCTATTCATTTGGTTACCACTTATTAATCTGCATTTACCATGAACCACTGCACCTTACTGGTTTAAACGCAAACTTTGCCAGAACTCATCAACTGCTGCCTTCTAAATTTAATGCCCTCCACTCAATAATCTGTACATCTATTTATCCAGTCATTCTACAGTAAAGACTTCACAGTCAGTATCTTCTGACTGTCCTCACTGCGCAAAAATTAACTACAGATATCAAAGACAACTGCAAGATCAACGTCAGTGAAGATATTCAAAGGCAGTAAATACAGTCTTACTCCATGCACGCGAGTCCTGGCGGCACAATTTATAAAACATCCACATGTGGTGGTCCAAGGCTATCACAAATATTTAGGAAAATTTCCAGAAAATTTCTGTGAATATTAAATTTCCGGAAAATTTACAACCCTACTAACTGGACAAAATAGCCAACAAGAGTTACTGGTATCAAAAACTTGAGCTTGAGAGCTCATGCTTGATAAGCTAAGAAGAAGAAAATAAAACTGGCTTGGAGGTATGTAGACACCACAAGGGCACACAATGACTTTCATTTTAATTGCGCCACATAAATATCATGATACTACTACTACTTCTACTACTACTACTACTACTACTACTACACAGAAAGACGGTGACCTAAGAACATGCGAAAAAGAGATCTCAAAAGAGAAATGTGGACGACCAGTTTCAGGTACAGCTGCAAAAAGATAAAGATGACAACAGAAGACAACTGGACTGAAGTGGAAAGACAACTGGATTGAAGAGCAAGTGGTCTGTGGCTGACGTGCCTCTAGGAGAGACGAAGCATAAGTTAACAAGAGTAAGGACTAATGTTGGCAAAATAATTATGACTCGACTCAACAGCACTAGTTCCACGCAGGCAAACAAAAGTAAAAGACGTGAACACATTGTCAGTAAAGAAATCACGCAATATGCCAGAATGCTACATATGGCTACATTTATTCTGATATTTACAAGATTATTAGTAATTATACCACTTTTAACACCTAATCATTATCTGTTACAGTATCACAACAAATACCTATGAGTGCATCAAACTGGGCATCTCTGATCAGCTGATCATGCTGCAGCGCAGCATTACAACACGGACAGCGTCGCAGTCTGTCAATGCACTCACGAATGCAACTTTCACAGTAGCGATGACCACATGGCGTCATGTGTGTGTGCTGCAATCGGCCCATGCACACCGGGCATGTTAGGTGATCTGCTAGAGGCATCAGCTGTAAACAGACAAGTACAATCAGCCAGAACATTACATGTAAATATGCTGGCACATTTTGCTGCAGAAAGTGTAGAAAATATGAAGAAACTTAACAGAAAAACTGTAGAATGGAGGAGAGTGCATGAGACAGTAACATAATCTGTGATAGGCAATGGGTCGTGTAAGCTGGACGAGATGCAATCCAGTCAGCATTTGAGAAAGACTGTTTCTTATTTACGTAAATAACATAGACGAATTTCTTGTTTATAAAATTTTGAAGTTTGCATAGATATTACGATTTATCAAGTAATCTGAGAATTTCATTTGAGCAGACACATTAAGTTTCCAGACTGACTTGTGTAACCTAGCCTCATGGTTGAAGGAATGGCAAATGCTTTTTCAACGTCGATAAATGCCAAGTTATTCACACGAAACATAATAATCTATTAGTCTTCAATCTGATTGTGTACTGGGCAGAAATACCGTAATACAAGCCGGGTCTAATATAAGCCAGGTCGCCAATACAAGCCGGATAACCACTTTATACCCATAGGCTGGGTATGACACTGATAGTGACATTATAGCCAGTACAATCAGTGAAATCAGTGATTTAGACAGTTCAGAAGTAAGCCATGGCATATACTATTTCGACAGAATGAAACGTACACTTGTTTTGTAGTGCAGTTGAAATCATGCACACTGCATATAGAAATAGTTTAATTTGGCAAGTTGACAATGTTTCAATACAAGCCAGGTCTCCAATAGAAAGCCAGTCTCTAATACAAAGCAGGGGTTCTAGATCACTTGTTCTAATAGAAGCCGGGGGCTTGTATTAGAAGTTTTACGGTAATCTGAGCTGTGTTACTGAAGAAAAAGATTTATAAGAAAAGCAAATAAAAGTGAAGACATAAAGTTGCATAAACAATCCAGTGTTGCTGTAAAAAAGTGAACAATAAAACACTTTCAGATAAGATAAAACAAAATTATAAACAGTCACCTTTATACAAGCCTGTAGTCAACTTTGGAGCACGCATTATAACAAGAACATTAAGTTACTTGAAAGTGTTCTGTGACAAGCTGCGGCATAAAGAATCTGCACTCACTGAAGACAGGCTGAACGACTTAAATTTCACGTGCTCGGAGGAAAGGAGGAACAAAAGTGACATGATAGAAACGTTTAAATGCTTAAATTTAAATAGTAATTACGATGTTAATGCTAATATTTATATTTGAATTCGATGAAGGTGGCAGAGAATGACAGTCCTAGAGGAAAAAATTTCTAGATCTGACATTTGAAAAAGTATGCTTAGCAATAGACTTGCTGACAGGTGGAACTCACCGTCTGAATCTAAATGTTACCTGTGTTACATTAAATGAATTCAAAACTTGCATTCAAATTTCTGTTACACTGGATCCAAAGAGTACATAATTCCTAGAAAATGTCACCCCTAAGCTTACTCTAATGAAATGTTAATCAATTACTGTTTCTGCATCACATTAATGAACCCCCATCAGTTGTGGATCCACATACAGCTGGTTCTTCAGCACCGTTAGCGGATGATGCACTGATATACAGAGTTATACACAGTATTGAAGACCAAGCTGCATTACAGTGTGACCTAGTGGGCCAAGTCTTGGGGCATGGTGTTTAATGTATCCAAGTGTCACATGACGCACATCATCTTCTTTACAACCATACATGTACCAACTGTGTGGTGTCATCCTCTCGTCAGTCACCACTGGGAAATACCTGGGAATACCTCAAATGGTCACACCACATTGACCAGGTGACAGCTAAGGCAGAATGGAAGCTGGGTCTCATTAGACGCAATATCAGTGGAGCGCCAGTGGACTGCAAGAAGCTGGCATTCCATTTCCATTTCCAATTGGGGTGGGCAGCCTGCGCCGCCCAAAGGCTTAGACCGCAACACGGGTCCATCAGTCATCCCCAGAAAATTCCCAGCAAATACTGGGCACTAAAGGTTCGTGACAGGAGTAGCAAAAAGCACAACCACCCCCGATCACGTATACTCCAATCAAGC
>Ga0209679_1000873_pt1 | contig 11853 bp, 9 predicted proteins | sample WorMetHEROISLAND_4_FD_187408 | JGI IMG/M metagenome (GOLD analysis project Ga0209679, IMG submission 187408) | Marine gutless worms symbiont microbial communities from Max Planck institute for Marine Microbiology, Germany - Olavius sp. 2 HERON... ...
ACACTCAGAAGAACATAAGTACATTCGACATTTGAGTCATAATATATAACTGATGCTTTCAAAATAATTCACAGTTTTTTTTTATTCAGAAAGTTAACAGCATCTTGATGTGATTAGTAATGATAATGTGGAATTAAGTTAAGTCAGCTGAGTCATTGGTGAATGTTAACTGGCTAATATTTTTTAATGTCGATCATATCTTGACAAGATAGTTCTGTTTGTGGAACATTATGTTGATGCCTTTGTGTCTAGACAAGTCGAGCATCGTGTCTGGGAAGCAGAGCTACTGGAAGTATTTCTGTGATTGTTTAGCAAGCAATAAATATCTCAAGGATGGTCTTCATTTTGTCCGATCGTTGACTGAAGTCGGTCTACTTTGCTTTGCTGCTGTTACGTATAACATAAGGAAGCAGTTTGCTTTACATCTTTTGTTTTGTGACGTTTGTTGTCTCTGCCTCTAGTAGCAAGTGGTGAATACCAGATGTACCAGTTCAAGTGTACTGTTGGTTGTCAGGTAATGGAAGTAGATTGGGGAGAGTAGATAAGTGTAATATTTTTGCCGTGTGCTGGCAGAGCAAAGCCTGTTGCATTATTGCTGCCTATCTCTGTCCTGTCGTGTCCATTTTCTCAGAAACTAAGTCATTTTGGTGACCCTGTGAGGTCATTCGGTCATTCCTTGGGTATCACAAAATGTGGAAAATCTCAAAAATGCTGCAAACAATACAAGTGATGCTATTGTTAACAAACAGGAAATTGTGTGCTGAGATAGTAGGATGTAATGAACAGCACATATTGCCTGCTTACTGTTACTGCACGGCGGCCATTCTCTGTTGTGCGCAGCTGAAGACAAGTCTTGGTCGAGGCCGGGCATTAATTCGTTTTGCTTTGGTTCATCAGAGACTGGCAGACACAATACAGCAGTGTGTCATCAGCCGCAAGCACAACAGGTATTTGATTAGCCACATGTACGGTGTATGCTGGACGCGAGATTAAGGTAAACTGACAGCACAGAATCTTATAAAATTTTGCACTGTGAGTAAAAAACAAACTATTGTCCGCAACTTTGCCAGATATTGACCGATTTTTAATAAAATTCTTTAACTATTACATTGAAGTTGCTGTAAAAGAAATTATCGTTAAAGATTCCACAAAGTAAGCAAGTTAGTGGGGATATTATAGTGCACCCAAAAGCTAGCTGAACTAGCTTAATCTGGGCACTTTACCAAGTTGACAACGCCAAAGACTACTAAAAACATGCCGATTTATTTACCAAGTAATCAGTTCGTGGGAGAAGGGGAACTAAAGAGGAAAAGACTTGGAAAAGAGATAGGTCTTGAGCCGAGAGTGGAACATACCATGAGACAGGTTGACGGCAGGTTCAGGGTTGGAGCCTGAGGACAGAGAGGAGCTGAGAGATGAACCAGACTGATAAGGGACCCGAAGGAATGAGGAAGTTTATTCCACAACTGAGGTGCAGTATGCCAAAAAAGAATGGTTTGTTTGCAAACTAAGTTAATACCTTTACTGTGTCGCTACACTACCTTGTGAAATATTCCTGTCTGAAAACTGCCGTGCCTTGCACACTGGGGCACTGTCTTGCTGAAATATAAACGCTCCAGAGACCTGACGTACAGCAGGCAACAACTGTTGTGATAGAAGCAAGTCACAGTAATAGGTTTCATCAACATTAACTCTCGGATCAACGAATATCACACTGGTGTAGCCAAATTTCAACACGCCGTCTGTCATTGACACTTTGTGCAAAGAAGGCGTTGTGCTCAAGCGTCTTTGTTGCAGCATACGTCTAGATTCAGTCATTCTGTAAGTTTTTTGGTGTACTTAGTGTAAACAGCTTTTCACATTGAACTAAATGTATGTAACACCATTCAGCACACCACACACACACACATCAAAGCTCTCAAATGGTGAGGAAGCAGTACCTTATATGGCTTCGCATCATGTCCGCATGTTGCTTGTAGGAACTGGTTCACAGCTGAATCGTTGTTTCATCAGAAGTCAATTTGTGATGATCTCATCACTAATCTCTATGACCTCAACGACCTCCATTTTGACCTTTCACCGAGAGGTGTTGACCTAGATACTGCTTGGCCGACGTTTGCCTGGTGAATAATTTGCTCAGTCTTTTTAATCATGTTTGTTCCCGTTTACATTTTTATTACATAATTTCAATATTCAGGTCATTATCAGAACTGTCCTGGGCCGTATTGTGTGTGCCACGGTTGCGCCCAGTTTTAAGAACACACAGTCACACATATTAGCAGCGTATCTGCTGGTTTAGGTTTAGGTTTGTTTAGTTTTCAGTTGTGTTGTTGTGCATTTTTTGCACATTTTTTCTTACTTAAACAAGTTTGTTTGGTTTTTGGTTAGCTTTTGTGTTTTTTTGTATATTTTTCTTGTTTGAATATGGTTGTCGGTACCCTTGCCACTGGAAAGACTCGTCTCCAAAATGACTTATTATGTGTCAAGTGGGACGTAAAACTCTTCTTACACACTTTTTCGTACACTGTTAAATTCTGCATGCTATATTATTCTGCTGGTTATTACTGTATTTTTCCGTTTCTCTTAAGATGATGTAAAAATTTGTTTACTGCTGCTGTGTAGCAAATCAGGTTATTCTGGTGGAGTGAACATGTGGAAGCCACCAAGTCGTGCTGGCAGCATCTCCAGTTTGTCCAGCATTCCTACAATGGTGAGTAGAGTGTGCATTTATTGTAACATTATTTTCCGTCTCATTTTAGCTCTTGGTTGGGCATTGGTGAGGACACTGGGCTGCCAAAAAATACCATTCCCACTCAAGCTGTGCTGCGAGTTTCCCACGGAGACTTGGAGGACCCTACCTAATCTATCAGTCAATCAATCAAATCTAGTATTTGTAAAGTGCCACTTAAACAAAGTACTCAGAGGCGCCTCTTACAAGTAGGCTCGCACAAAGACCTTAAGGCCCGACTTGAACTGTTCGCGACTAACATTACTGTTCTAGAGATGAAGTGGCAGCATGTTGCAAATTTGGGGTGCCATAACACAGAAACTGCACGGACCATAATGTGCGGTCCGAGTACATGGTACAATCATGTCATCATTGTCAGCAGAGCAAAGCCGAGAACGAAAGGGAACGGAGACGATCTAATATCAAATACACTCCATATGACTGAATATACTGCTTTGGTTATCTGCTGACTGTTGCCACCATTACGTGATTCTCAAGTCGAGTGTCAATCAGTCATCAGTTATTAGGCGACACCACTAAAAGCAGTACCGCCTATTGCACCACGTAGCGAAGTCTGTCCATCTGTATGTCTGTGTGCCTATGTCATCTTTCACACTCGTTCACGCTGCTAAAAAATTCATTGAACAGAAGGAGGTGCCATTTGACAGGGACAGTCATGTGGTCCCAAATAACATTGTGCGAGATGTAGGCCCCAGGGGAGATTTGGGGGTCAAAATCCCCGTTTTGCAGGTATACCACTTATTGCGAAATTACTTTGGCCCTTTGTATTATTAATTGAAGTGATGGACAAATTGACTGGTTGATCAAAACTGACTCTGTCGGTTGGCAAAGCTTGCATCGGTTAAAAGAAACGTTAAAGGAGCGTATAGCTCTTCATGAGACGAGTCCCATCACATAGCTGCGGGGCGTCACCTGCCACATGGGATCACAGTGTCACCTGCCACCGGACACAAGTGAACGTGCCCTGCCTTAACCCCAGCCAGTAAGCTGGTACTCAATTTACCTACCCCGGAGGGATGGAAGGCTGAGTTGACCTAGTCTACCCTGCAATGCACTGGCCAGGAGTCGAACTCGCGATCTCGATCACAAGTCCGACACCCTAACCACTATACCACAGAGCCACCTAGTTAGTTGCTGGGAATCTTGCATTCTTTAGTTATTCACACAAAATACAATAAAGCTATGAGTATGGAGACGTGTTCCTGTAACCCCAGTGATATACGTGATTGATGGTGAATACAGGATGCACTGAAAATGAGCACAGTTGTATCCGGTGGTTTTATCGTAGGAAATGTATCAGTCCATTCCAGCGGGATCTCTACCTTCGTTCTCGGAGCTGGAGTCCAGCGACATTCATCCAGGTACGCCGACAAGCAGCATCGGTGATGACATTGAGTGGGACGGCACTTCACTGGATGAGATGTTGAGTCGTGTGGAGTTGCTGGATAAACAGATATCGCACCTGAAGTCGTGCGTTGCACTGTTGTCTCATGATGGCTCATGTACTCGCAGGTTACTTACTGTCTTCAGCTTGTTTTGTGTGTGTTCTGCTCATACTTCGGTCGTACGTTGATCTGATGCAGGGAAATACCAGATTTCAGTTTCAGAATACAGCCGGAGTGGGATTTGGCCAGATTTCCATCCTCAGATCCAGCCGGGGTCAGATTTGACAGGTAATTACTGCACTTACAAACTAGAACGCACTCGTGAGAGTGCATATCTCCGCCAAGTAAATTGTTAAAGACGCCACCTTTTGGGAAAATTTTTGGGGGTACATGTCCGGACTGTCCCTGGGAACACGTTTGTCAAATTTGAAGTCCGTAGCTTTAAGCGTTTTGGAGCTATTGGCATTTAACGCCCAAAAATTTAGGTGGTCACGTGACCTTGGCCATGCCCCCCTTTGGGAAAATATTTGAGGGTCACGTTCGGACTCTCCCTGGGAACACCTGTGTCAAATTTGAAGTCCCTAGCTTTAACCGTTTTGGAGATATTAGCATTTAATGCCCAAAAATTTAGGTGGTCACGTGACCCTGGTCTCGCCCCTTTTGGGAAAACTTTTCGGGGTCATGTCCGGATTGTCCCTGGGAACATGTGTGTCAAATTTGAAGTCCGTAGCTTTAACCGTTTTGAAGCTATTAGCATTTAACTCCTATGACCGGCCGCTGCGCAGAGACAGACAGACACACACACACACACATCGAACGAACACATTATCTCCGCCATTCACTTCGTTCACTTGGCGGAGATAATTATTGGTTTTCGATAATCTGAGTGAGATAATAGCACAACATTAACTTAAGTAAAGAATATATAGAGTAACTGTTTGTAATTAGCACTACGTACAGCGCGATTCATTTCCAGTAACGTGCGTACTGACTCTGCTCCCATCAAACCATCAAATCATTCATATGATGACAAAACAAGGCTAGTTTCATTACTTATAGACCCCTCAGGGTGGGTGTTGGAGCACAGCTCCTCATGCTGTTGTTCTAACCCTAATGAGGGAGCATTACTATTCTGTATATCTGTATGTGCTGTGTCGGTTGATGTATTGACGCATGCTGTTGATTTACACAAAACAGCTTCCCGTTAGTGGGCTCTGAGTCCATGATGTTTAGGGCTGATGTAAATTATAAGTAGGTCTTGCCACCCCACTTATCCCTTAGGGGCTGGAGCTGAATTGAAAGGCAACACGGTAGTAGGGCTTCACGAGATTTATATAGTGTTGGCAAGATTTATGTAGCGTTGGCTCTCCTTTACTGTAGTGGACTCTGTGCCTGCTTTTTGGGTCAAGCTTGGTGCAAATGACCTAAACTGTGTTGATGTGCCGTTAAACCCTACTCACTCACTCATTACTTCTAGCTGAAAATAATTGACCATACTGCGGCTGTGCTGGAATTTGGTCATATCAGAAATGTGGACAAAAATTTTGCCGGAGCCAGATTTTGCTGCGTTTGCCAGAAATGGTGAGATGCCTGACATACCAGAGCTGTGTTCGAAATCCACTGCGTCCATAATCTGACGTGGTGACTTACTTGAATTCAGTCCAGTGGTGCATAGGCTACATCCTGCTCTGTTTTTGTGCTGATACTTGTAAAATGTCTTTCTCCAGCAAAAAGCAAAAAGTTGAACTTTGGAGACCCTGGGGGCGTGGAGTAATTCTGGAAAACTGCCTGGTTAAAAAATAATGGACAGTGGAATTAGTAGCGGTAGTAGTGGTTGCTTTCATTTGTTCTGTTGCACGTGTGTTATGTAGACTTGCCAGCAAGAAAGATGAACTGACAAACAGCGAGAGTTTATCGCAGGAGGAAGACTGCTTTCACGAGTGTAAGCATTGTGAGATTGAAGAAAGAATAGAAGCCGTTATGAGTCGGAGCTTGAGTCGTTCTGGGCAGCAGTTGTCTCAGCGTGCTGCTTGTCCAACTCTGTCAGTTGACAGCCCAGCACACAGCACCAACTACAACAAACTGAACTCGAGTGACAGCGGTTTGGAGACTGAAGCACCCCGTCCACCGGTAATGTCAGAACACGCACACACTCCGGTTTTGTTTAACCTGCCCGTTTTTCCACATTTACTCCACGTTAGGCTGGTACCCACAGGGTGCGTACAGATCCTGGGAAGTCATGGAATTTAAGATTCAAATTTTCTGGGCCTGGAAAGTCATGGAATTATGCCTAGGTCCTGGAAAGTCACGGAAAACCACTTTAAGTGTTCCGTATGCACTCTGTACCCAGAAGTAAGCTGTTGGAAATTGTTGTGGCAGAACTTTTACAGGTCAGATGCTCTTCCTGTCCCAACTAACAGTGTCGAAGCACTGAAGCATGCTGCCACCATGCTGACAAGATAGGTCAGGGACTCTGTGGTGGTTGCATGGGCTGCCTTGCTATTTGACTTCAGAGGAGCTTCCCTGCTGAAGGCAATGTTAGAAAGTCGTTGAAGTAATATGAGATTGAATTGTGTGTGCATAAGTTGAACTTTCATGTCATACTAGTCATATCATATGGCAGCAGTCAGTAAACCCAGTAAACCTGGTTTATCCAGTTGTCCCTGGGGTTCTTCTTCATTTGTTCCTGACTGTGCGGCCTTTAGTGGTAGGCCAAAACTTTTCATATCCTCCTTGATACTGTCTCAGGAATTCTGTCTGGGATGGCCCGTCTCTCTGGTTCACTCGATCTCCATAAGCAGCATTGTCTTTACATTCAGCATTTCCCGACCTTCTCACTCTACCCGTCTTACCTCGCCAATGAGCTCCAGTGCTCGGCCGATTTCGAGGCCCGGAGACGTCTGCGGTCCACCTCCTCACCATCGCTGACTGTCCGTCGTACACGGCTGTCCACTGTCGGTGATCGGGCCTTCCCTGTTGCCGCTGCCCTTACTTGGAACAGTCTGCCTCAACACGTCACGTCCACACCCTGTATGTCTGTTTTCCGAAGACGCGTGAAGGCTTTTCTCTTCAGGCGTTACTTTCCTTGAACTCGTTACCGCATCTTTTGTAGTGCCTGTGCAGTGACTGTCGTCATTTTTGGACACTTAAGTCGTTGTTTTTTACTTACTTACTTAACCGCTAACATGACTGGTTCCAGTTCTGAGCTGTGCAGTAATTAAACAGACAGACACTTGTTGTCAACTGGTGATGGTCTGGTGTTACTTCTGATGTCACGCTACTGGCGTCAGATGGCGAGGATTAATGTTAGGATTAGCAGTGAGCCGATGTGAAGTGGGCAGCTCTGTAAACCAATTTCTTCCATACCTGGACGAACCGTCTACTTCTGCCACCTATTGTGATCTTCACATTCCCTCAACTTCAACGATACGATATGGTCCTCACAGTTTTCATGTTGCTGGACCAACAGTCTTTAATTCCTTGCCACTGGACGTTCGGAGCCATTCACAGGCCTCCGAACAGTTCAGAAACAAACTCAAAACAATGTTGTTCTGTCGAGCGTATTACACAACATGGCAAGTTCATGGCAATCCAGGCTGCAAGAGCCGTGAAACTACAAATACTCAATCTGATCTGAACTGAACTGAACTGAGCGGTGTCCTTTCCCTCTAGAGTGAGTGTGTGAAGAAAGGATACAGTGAGAGATTCAATACTTTTTGGCAGTAGGAAGGACATTCACATAGATTACAGATTAATCCCTGCACTCCAAGTCATTTCCTGATATGGTGCTGTACAAATTATTTTTAGATTAGATGAGATTAGCCGGGCAATCAGCTAACCCAGGTTCTCATGTAAAATGGCCGTCAGTGCTTGTCTAATATCGTGATATGTGTCAGCAAAGCAGTCTTAATATTATGTATTAATAAAAAATTAGCCCCGTGCGGGACTGACGGTCGAATCTTCCTGTGAGCCAAGTTCTTCCAAGTTCAGTCACATGACACAAAAACTAGGACAGACGTCAAAAATTCGGCCAGTCATATTTAGATATTGTCCTCTGGTTTAAGAATCAGCAGTCATTTGCCAGCTCCCAGTGAAAATGGCGGAAGAGATACATTCTGAAAATGTAAGAATTTCTAACTTTCAATGCTGCATGACCTTGACCTTGAACTTGGATCGGGCCATATGGCATACCATCGTGCATCACTTGTCGATGTCTACCTACATACCAAATTTTATTTGAATCAGAAACTTTTTGTGGACGGATGGACGTATGTACATATGGACAGATGGACTGACATCGAGGTCGGCTTTTTTAGGTCGACTCCTCCGAGTCGACCTAATAATATGTATTAATGTCAGTATTTCGTCACATCTGTCTTGCAATATTGTTGCTTGTGTTATTGTTTCTGTGTTTATGTAGGCTGTTGGGGACGTAGCCGAGGCAGCGAATCTGTTAAACAGATCAACGGAGGTTCAGACCGACATACAGCAAACAGACATCGACACACAAAGTCAACTTCATGAGTTGTCGGCGTTAGTGTCACAGTTGCAAGATGATAAGACAACCCTGACTGCAGAGTTGAGTCATCTGAAGTCACAGCCGGCAGCCAGTGAGGAGTTGGTAGAGCAGCTGAAGAACCAGCAGACGTCAGGGTCAGATACGGTAGCAGGTCATCAAGGTGATACAGACAGAGATGTGGCTAGTAAGACGAAAAAAGAACTTTCGTCGATGTCTGCGCAGCTTTCTGAGCTGAAGTCGACTGTCGCAGTGCAGGAAACTCGACTGAGTGAGTTGAACGATGAGAAACGGAGTCTGCAGCGGCAGCTCGATGAGACAATGGTGGACCTCCAGTCGACCGAGGCGGATTGTCGACAGCTGCAGGACACGGTGGCTGACCTGAAGCAACAGCTGGCTGTGAAGGACTGTGTGCTCGAGGAGTCGAAGGATCGGGAAGACGACTTACAGAAGGCGGCAGAGGCGTGTCAGGCGGAACTGCGTCAGAGTGAGTGCAAGTGGCACGAGGTCGTCGACAAGAAAGAGCAACTTGTGCTGGAGTTGAGATCCGACCTCGAAGCATTGACCGGATCGGTGCAGAGACGGGAGCACATGTGGGACAGCGCAAGGCAGAGCATGGAACAAGAGATTGAGGCACTGAGGCTGAGTTTATCTCAACAGACTGCAGAACATGACAGTAAAGTCCAGGTTATTTGGTTCTGTCATTTATCCGTCATCTGCACTACTGCAATAATTCTACCAGTAGAATTAAAGTCATCATATAAACAAGGACTTGATGCATGGCAGTGCCCAGCCTGATGGCCGCCCGTTGGGTGGGTCAGAGCTCCGGTCCTATTTTTCGCTGTTTGCGGACCAAAATATACCAAATTAAGTTTGTCTGTGCGGGAATGTTCGTAGTTTGCAACGCTGTTTTCCGATTGTCAATGTTTTGTTGCGTTCTGAAGATATTTGCGATCAAGTCGCAAATTTGTCAGAAATCGTGCCAAAATTTTGTTGTTTTTGGGCTGTCAAATTTTGGGGGAAGGTCACCCAAGTTTCTGACCGAATTTTATAAATCAGGGCCAGCATAGCTTGTGGGCGGCCATAAATATTCTTTAGGAATACTACAATTGCACATACAGAAACTTTCAAGATTGTGTGTTTTCCAGTTTTGATGATTCATTTTTTGATCACGGTTTTGACTTTGGGCAAACTGTATCCTGAAATAACTTCAGGCAGTTGAACAAAAAAGTAGTAGTAGAGTAGTCGTCGACGGTCGTCGTCGTCGTCGTCGTCGACGACGGTCGTCGTCGTCGTCGTCGACGGTCGTCGTCGACGGTCGTCGTCGTCGTCGTCGACGGTCGTCGTCGACGGTCGTCGTCGTCGACGATGGTCGTCGACCGTCGTCGTCGACGGTCGTCGTCGTCGTCATAGCGAGCGAAGGTATTGTGATGCTCGGCATCACGCTGTCTGTCTGTGTGTGTGTCTACCAAGCTGCTTATATACATATTTACTGCACGCTGCATTAGTTTCAGCGGCGAAGGTAATGTGCTGTATCCAGTACTGTCTAGTTGTTGTTGTTGTTGTTTTATTGAACCGTCTACACCAGCACTAGTTTGAACGTTAGCGTTTGGTTTAATGTATTGTGTTAGTACTGAAATGTGATGTCAGTCAGTTAATATTGCAAGTGTGAAATGATGTTTTGTTATAGATTCTCGAAGAGCAGTTGAAAACAATCGTCGTTGATCATGAAGCAACTCAGAAGCAACGACAGGACGAGGTCGCTGTTTACTGCTGCCGGCGTTTCACTTTCCCTGATTTAGTTTCAGTTTCCTCATTATCGTCATCATGACGTTCATCATTATCATCACAGTCATCATTGCTTCATCGTCGTCACATCATCGTCAGATCATAGCTACAGTTGTAGCTGCGGCAGTATTGTCACTCCTGTACAATGTCCTGTCTGTATATCTGCTGTCCAGGCTGCTGTTGGTGGGTGGTATATCATCCAGCCATCTGTTCTGAGGCCGGGATGTCATTTCCAGTCACAGCATCAACCCAGAGAGCTTTGCTGTACTGAAGTTTCCTCGGATAACCGGGAAACGTGAGCAAATATCATAAAATGGTGACAGAATATTGGCTTCTGAAGATTGGGACATTCTGCCAACATTTTCGATTTTTATTTAATAGGTCTGTATATCCAGACTTACTGCAGGTAAGACGAGAGTAAGTGGACTTAAACGTTCGAGTAGGAAGTTTTCACAGGCCCTATGCCCTTCCTGTCACCCAACTAACAACGTAAAAACACTGAAGGATGTGATTTATTATTAACATTTACAGTACGATATGTTGCTAAAGTCAACAGTAAGGTAGTGGAACATGTTGTATTCTGACAGCTGGATGACTTGAAGCAGTGTCTTGGAGCTGCAGAACATCAAACACACTCTCTCCAGCTTCAGCTGCACCAGGTAGCGCCTGCCGTTATTTCATGTTGTCAGCAATTTGCTCAACCCCTCGGGATGTTGGAGCACAGCTCCTCGTGCTGTTGTTCCAACCCTAGTGAGGGAACATTGTTATTGTGTATATCTGTACTGTATATGCTGTGTCAATTGATGTATTGACGCATGCTGTTGATTTACACGAAACGGCTTCCCGTTAGTGGGCTCTGAGTCCATGATGTTTAGGCACTGATGTAAATTATAAGTAGGTCTTGCCACCCCACTTATCCCTTAGTGCCCGGAGCTGAATTGAAAGATTTATAGTGTCGTTCTCCTTTACTGTAGGGGACTCTGTGTCTGCTTTTCGGGTTAAGCTCAGCGCTAATGACCTGAACCGTGTTGATGTGGCGTTAAACCCTACTCACACACTCACTCTGAAGTACCTGGGTAACCCATTCTGTCTGGAGCATCGTAAAACTCTACTTACTGTCATACTGTATCCATGTTGCTGGGAAATAAACAACATGGTGCATTGAAATATGCAGAAAGACGAAGAGTCAGAACTGATGAAGTGTGACGTGGAGCAACTAAAAGCACGCATCGTACGTCTACTCAAGTACGTTTCACACGTATGCACGTGCACACAGCAGTGTGATATTGTGTGTATGTCTGCTTCTCATATGACTCCTTGTCTCTTTCACTCATATCATGGACTTCAAACCTTGGACTAATCAGTTTTTATTTTCATTATCCCTTTTCGTTATTTTTACTCCTCGTGCACTATGT
>Ga0209679_1000874_pt1 | contig 11850 bp, 8 predicted proteins | sample WorMetHEROISLAND_4_FD_187408 | JGI IMG/M metagenome (GOLD analysis project Ga0209679, IMG submission 187408) | Marine gutless worms symbiont microbial communities from Max Planck institute for Marine Microbiology, Germany - Olavius sp. 2 HERON... ...
TGTGCAGATGTATACTTGCATCATATCTTGTCATGCACTCTACATAGCCGTCTATCAGTTATTTTCATGGAGCCGAACTAACTGGAGAGGTTCGAACGACAGCTATTTTGCCAAATAACTATTTTTATTTGCAACATTTGGTCTATTACGTGAAATGTTTCCTATGTGTTTCTGATGACTTGTGCTACTTTATTACTCACACTGTGTGGGTTTCGGGGCCCATGTGTGTTATCATTGTAGAATAAACCCACCTCGTTTCCTGGCTGAGTGTCGTAAGAGGCGACTGAACCAGGGTAGTTTTGTTTTGCTGTTTTTTAGGTTGTATACTTTGTCTGAGTTGTATTTAGTTTTTGCATGTTTATTTTCCTGTACTGTGTTTGTATTGAGTTTCTGTATGTTTATTTTCCTATGTTGTCAGTATCAGTCAAGTGATTGGCTGTGAAGACCGCCTCCAAAATGACTTATATTGTGTCGGGTGGGGCGTTAAACTCTACTCACTCACTCACTTACTCACTTACTCACACTGATGTAGGGCGATTAGCAGCTCTGTACGGGTGTGTATGTGTGTCAGTATGATAACACAAAAACCACTGGACATATCATCATCAAACTTAGCAGACGGATAGTACACGACAAGTCACGGTCACCCGTTGTTTTTGATGGCAATACAGATTCTTTCGTGGATCCTGGATCATTTTCCGGGATTTTTTAGGGATAGGACGTAAACTAACATTTTGCAGCTTATCTCAGTAAGTAGTATTCGACAAAATTTTTTGGAGATGTGGGGCGTGGCCCAAGGACCAATCAGTTAGATTTTGGTGGCAATCCGATCACAGTCCGGATCTGGGGTTCCTGAATCCAGATCAGGATCCGGATCCGGACAGACTTCGATCAAATTTTTCGGAGCGGTGAGGCCTGGCTCAAGGACCAATCAATTAGATTTTGGTGGCGTTCCGGATCATAGTCCGTATCCACGGTTCTTGACTCGGGATCCAGATCCAGATGGATTTTGATGGTATGTATGTACATGACAAGTCCTGGTCATCCATTTTTACGCTCGCACACTGCCACACTTACAGTGTGAGAGCCTTCTGTTTCGGTCGCCGTGTCTGTCTGTCTGTCTGTCTGTCCCGCATCAGATCTAGAAAATTAGGCGAGATACTCGCAAAATTTCGTCATCTTTATAGGAAATCAGGGTCAGAGAGCAGGAATGTGATGTGTTGCACCGCAAGTAGCTAAATACCCCAAAAAACCCCAAAACCCGCAAATAGTCCAAAATGGGGATCTCGATAACTAAGCAAGATAGGAGCAAAATTTTGTCGCCCTAGTAGGAAATCGGGGTCGCCGAGCAAGAATCCGACGTCAGATTTTGCATTGGAAGTAGCTAAGTAGCCCAAAAGTAGCCCCAAGTCCCAAAATAGCCCAAAATGGGGATCTCGAAAATTAAGCGAGATAAAGTGTGCGAGCATACTGTCTCGCTGTGTTAAGCGATGCAGCTTGTATCTGAGGTCAGAAGGTCGAATGTAGAGGTCAGCATGACCTTTACATTCCTCTAGTTAATTGTTGTGAACATATGGGCTGAAAATAATTTTAATATCAGTATGGTACTGATTTTGATGTGTTAGAATCATTATGTATGACAATGACAAGTGTACATGTAGGACATAGTAATAGCTTTTGTTGTTTTTGTTCTGCTGACTCAAGTAAAAAATGCTATTTAACATTTTCTCTCTAACACACATATGCAAACATGTGTACATATTATCCAGTGTGCTGAAAGTCAGAAAAATAAAATATGATATGACAGTGCATAACTTACAGGTACCCAGCTTCATCTGTTCCACGTAGCTAAATCAGAAAGTTAACAAAAATAAACTTAAAATATAAACCTAATTAGTGCAAGGACCAAACTATTTGAAGTCAGTCTGGTGAATACCAAAGCAGTCTGTGGTGGAAAGGATTCGTGCAACTGGCAGTTAGAAGATACTGACACAGAGAAAGACTTTGGAATTATCATTACCAGTGAAATCATTACCAGCAATCTAAAAGCATCTCAACAATGCAGTCAGGTGTGTGCGAAAGCCGACATAGACCAAAGTAATTTGGTGATAGGCAGCTTCGCTGTGAACTAGGGGTGGAAATGATTCGTGAAACAAATAGTTCTGTGCCTGGAGTGAAATATTGAAGAAGAGAAGGATAACGAGACAGACGAGAATGACAGTGATAAATCGACAACTAGAAAATGAGACTAGATTGAAGATGACTGAGTGGGATGGAGAAAATAGACTCGATGCTCATCATTGCAGATATAGGTATGCATAAATAAGTTGAAAGTATGAGTTTTTTCTCACCGTGTATGCGTTGATGATGACTGGTCATTTGTATGACGTCGTCACTGTAGGTTTTCAATCGCCGACTTATTCAATTATCATGTTGTCGCTGCTGATGCTTGAAGCTGTCATCTTTGGCGTCTTCACTGGAATCATGTTCTTTAATCAGATGTGGTCCGTCAGCACTGATGAAACGGTCTGTTAGTGTGTTTCGTTGAGTTGCCATAACTTATTATTAATAACTTAATTTGTGTAGCGTTGGCAAGATATACAGGGTGTCCCAAAAAATGGCACATTTTTTTGAACGCCTTAACTTTATCAAATATTAACCGATTTTCAAAATTATTTCACTGTCAGAATCAGGAGGAGAAAATTTGTAATAACACTATCACTAAAGATCCCACCACACCTCAAGTGTGTCGCTACACTACCTTGTGAAATGTCAATGTCTTAAAAGCAACAATTGAAAACAAGACGACTTCTGTAACAACACATTTTAAGAAAGTAACAACCGGAAACACGTGTTTATTGTCTCCGCTCCGTTATTGTCTAAAGTAACTGTCACATCCTGCAGTTTTTACATCAAATGTTCAATGTGTCCGCCTTGCTGCTGGACGACGCACTCAAGCCGGCGACGCCACTGATCAATGGCGCGATCAATGAAACGCTGCGACAGTTTACCCCACTCAGTGACGATCGCCTGCTTCAGCTGGTTGATTATCGTGAATCGTCGACGCTGATAGACCATCTGTTGAAGGGCACCCCAAACAGCGTATTCGACTGGACTGAAGTCTGGGCTGTTTGGGGGCCACATGTCAGCTCTATAAACGTGACGTTCTCATGCCGCAGGTACGTCAGTGTGTTCCTGGCAGTGTATGACGGTGCACCGTCCTGCTGCATTGTCCAGGAGTTGCGCTGGGATCTTGCACGGATGTCTGGTAGTAGACCGCCACCGAGAACATGTTGACAGTAATATTCGCTGTTAACCTTAATCAACAAGAGGAAGGAAAAGAATACAGTTGCTCGACGATTTGGCGGATGGGAAGGGCTATGCTTCTCTGAAGAGGGAGGCTGAGGACAGATCAGTGTGGAAAATAAGACAGTAGAGATGGTAGTCAAGGACCTGCTTCTAGCAGACAACCAAAAGAAGAAGAAGAAGAACCTTGGCTCCCGGCTCGATGAAGACGATGCCAGTCTTCCCCATTCTTGACACACCCATAGAAACCATGTCGTGGTGCTTTTATAGTACACAAGGTAGTGTAGTGACACACTTGACGTGTGGTGGGATCTTTAATGATAGCGTTATTACAAATTTTCTAATGATTCTGACAGTGAAAGAATTTTGAAAATTGGTTAATACCTGATAAAGTCAAGGCGTTCAAAAAAATTGTGCCATTTTTTTGGGCCACCCTGTATATAGCGTCGGTTCTCCTTTACTGTAGGGGACTCTGTGTCTGCTTTTCGGGTCAAGCTCAGCACTGATGACCTAAACTGTGTGTTGATGTGCCGTTAAAACCCTACTCACTCACTGACTTATCATTGCTTTGGGTGCTTTGATCTTGTTTGATCTTCGGCAACAATAAGAGCTTTCAACTTGTAAAATGTCTTGCTGCAGCAATTGCCAAATGTTTTTTTGTACTGTAGCCGTCCGGGGACCAGGCCTGAAATGTGGTCACCGTGAAAAATTGGCTGGTGAAACGGGTTTTAAAATAAAAGTGTAAGAATTCGTCGAAAAAGAACCTTGAAACTTTAGAAATTATGTTGACGTTTTGGCAACAGCTGTTGCCTTCTTCGGAATGATGTGGTTGACTTCTGTTCGATGCTAGATGTCACTACTGTGTCTTATTTTTTTCTGATATATATGAACAGAGACGAGGAGTCCTATCAACTCTCTCTTGTCTGTGATAAGCTGTTCGCTGCGGCAGCGACTCTAGCGGCGTACAGAAGTTAACCACGTCATTCCAAAGAAGGCAACAGCTATTGCTTATCGTGTGTTTCAATCTGTGAGTTTAGGTGATCACTGATGATGATGCTGCTAAAAAAGTCTGCTGCATTTCATAAGCAGAAATTGACTTCTATTTCTGCAATGTATATTTTTGTTGTTAGTTAAAATAAGCTGGCATTTCCGCCTTTAGCGAGAGCTCGTGCCGTAAAGTTAATATTATTAATTATTTGATTTGCTGTTTGTTTATCTTCTTTCCAGTTGAAGATATTTCAGCCTGCAGCAGTTTCCATTTTGCAGTGGGATAGTTTCGCGTGTTATTTTCTGAGATGTTATCTCTAAGTTTTGCTTGTGTTCAATCTTCAGTATATTGAGCGGCTCAAGAAAGACAGCAGAGAAAGATTGTCGTGGTGGCTGGCCATCAAGGAAGTGTTCGGACATCCGTTCTCATATCGCTGGTTTTCACCTTTTCACGCTGGTACTCAAGCAGCCGTGGAGGTAGATGAACTGTACGCCGTGTTATGAACTTCACACATTTATTTCAAGCTTCGCATCTTGACTTCTGGTATCGTTGTGTTATGGGATTTTTTGCACCAGAGAACATTGCTTTCACTTGGCTTACATAAGCACGAGTGTGTTGACGTGGTCTGTGAGTCATAAATCTGTGTGCATTTATTGCATTGGTCTCATTTCCCTTTATTTTGTGTTATATTTACATTGCAGTATTATCTATTCGAACGTTTAATTATTTCTCAAAGTAAGTCGTTAGTAATTGTTTGGCTGTGATTTGGTGATAAAGGCAACTGACTCGGATTTAAATTCAGCAAAGACTTACATGAGTCATTGGTGCATCGGGCGGGGCATTTAGCCAAAATTGTGGATAAAAATCCCACCTTACTATTGGATATGGTAATGCTGTCAAACAACAAATGCACGATGTTTAAAGGCATCTTTTCACTTGCAGTTGTTTCAAGTCAGACATTTTCTGTAGTGGTACTGCTGGATGCTGGTAAGTCATAATTCAGTGATGTACGGGTGCATTTGCTGTTTCAGATTCGTCTGTTGATATTGTTTTATTGTTTTTTTTTCAACTTTGTTATTTATGCAGTATTTCTCAAGTGTGTCGCTGTTAATTGTTATTGTTTTTTTATTAGACATTTTGTGCTACTGTTTCTGCTAAGTGGCCTCGGGTTACTGTTGCATCTGTTTGCTTCGGTCTCATGTGTTGTGTTTGCGGTTTGTTGTTAAGTAGCTGTATAGTAGCTCCTGTTGAATTTGTGCATCTTTCATTGACAAATGACATTTGCTGCAACATAATCTTGCCCGTCTGTTTGTGGCATTTGGTCTAGTAGCTCAAGAACAGAGGAACGTACAGAGTTCCAGTTTGTTGCCCAGGTTCAAACTTGCACGAATAACACATGGTTTTGTTTCAATGTCAAACGTCAAGGTCACCACACCTTACAAAACTCACACAGATGTGCCGTAGCGTAGATAGTTGTTCAGATAGTTGATAGATAGATGTTGCTAGATAGCTGTTCAGTAATCAAATTTGGTAGATGTGTTTGTCCCACTAAATCGTCTTACGTGTCCATATCGTCACACGTCAAAGGTTTCGTCAGATCCGCATATTTCTCTTCATTTGTGTCTGTGGCATCTGGCTAATAAGTCGAGAACAAATCAACTTATAAAGTTCAAATCTGGCACACAGGTTGTGTTTAGAAAGTATAACTCTCGATGTCATTTTGAGGTCAAATGTCCCCGGGTCTCATATTACCCGTGCACAAAATATGCCATGAATATACCATACCATTTTCAATGTTACTGATAAGTGCCACATAATAGGGGGAACAGTTAAAAGGTGAACACCAAAGTCATGATACCTGGTATAGCTAACGGGTAGCCATATGAACTTGATTTAGTGAATAAAGTAATCTCATGCAAGAACAATAAGCTTTTAAGTCAGATGTTCAAATATCAAAGTAAGATAAAGGGTGCCATGCCCTCTTGGAACATAGGCCGGTGCTCATGTCCCTTACTTAGAAAGAAAGAGCTGCAGATTGTCGCTGCACATCTTATTACTAAATACTACACACTCTGTGGCTGCTGCCCATAACTGGGAGCAAATTTGATAAAAATATTTCATTGTTTCTGCAGAAAAAGTGGAAGTGCCGCAGGTTGTGCTTTTCTGTCATCCTTGGATGCACTGTCTGTAAATGTGGTATGAAGTGTGGCTGCCTGATGTGATTTTGATTAATGAGCAGTGTGACTTAAGTTTTAACGGGATAACAGTTATATGTATCTATATATCCACTTGTAGCAATCATGATTTATTTTTATGTGGATTTGAAAATATGAATTTGGTAAGTACTGTTATTTTAGTGTGTAATGCTGTATTTGCATGATGTGTTTCTTCAGTATGTTCACAACTCCTATGCTGAGCTTATGTGCTGCCGTATAAGTTCTAGTAGTTTTATACGTAATGTTACGCAATGATTGTCGCTGTTTTTGCAATCACAGCCAGTGTTGGGTTAAATCATTTTGTGCTTGCTTGTTATATTTGTGCACATTTATGTCATGAACTTAATGCACACTTTGTGACAGTGAAATTCACATGAATACTCGGTTGATGATTTGCATTGTACATATTATTAGAGCTGTCGAATTAACACGTTAATTAACGCATTAACGCGTTAAAGAATTAATCGCGATTAAAAAAATTAACGCCGTTAAAAAAATTAATGCACATACGTAAATTCTGTGAAGCAGAAGTTCCAATATGCAATTAAACTGCGGTTATTTGACGATAGAAATAACTATTAACAACAAATGTCGGTTAATTTGTCAGTTGTGCATCGTTGTTTGATGGCAAGTTCAACAGTGGTCGCATCTTGTAGATGAGTCGTGAACAGCAAGACGTGCAGTCGTTCACTGGCGGCAACCTACAACATAAACTAGACCTGCCAAAGTGATGCATTAATAAACGCGTTAACGTGCGATTCAAATAATTAATCGCGCGATTAACGCGATTAAAAAAATTAATCGCTCGACAGCTCTACATATTATGTATTTAGAAGTCTCTGTTTTTATTGTTGTAAACTGTTGCCAATATTTATGTATATATTCTCTCAGTCAGTCAAAATACATTTACATGAGTGTTGAATGTTGTGAGCAAACCAGAGGTGCATGACTGTTGCTTGTTTTTGATCTCACTCTTTTCATAACATTCTGGCAGTTTTGAGCCATAATTTTTTGCATTTTTACACATGAGGATTGGGAAAAGGTCTAGCGGTGTTTGATACGTGGTTTAGAACAAACCACATTTGAGATTAATTTTTCTTGAACATTTTGTGCATGTTTTGTGGTTAGCATATATGTCAGTATTTTGCAATCATTTATGCATGCAAACTTTATATTGTCATAAAGACATAAAAAGAGATACAGCATGCACAAACTTAACTACACTCATAATTAATCAAAGTACTGATCAATGTGATCATTGTCATTTACAGTGAAGTTATGTTTTGATAATTACAGTGACGTATTTTGGTAATTTTAACGTGAATTTAATATTTAACACATTCACTGCTAGAAATAACTTCTGTAAGTGACTGCAGCTGTGTGTAGACAGGACTAGGTAACTCATTACCTACAGTTGACTGGCAGTGAATGGGTTCATTGTTTACTGAATTGAAATATTATTTTACTGCTGTTCAAGTGCCGTTTAACTTTTGTTTGCGTTTTTGTTTACGGTTCATAGAAGCTAGTCGTATGTTTCGCAGTGATGTTAAGGTCAAAAATTTTGGCCTTGGCCTTGAGCACGAACCTAGGCCTTGTTTTGTGATATGTAATTTTCTTCATCTGTTATCTATAATTTTTTGTGGCAGATGATAAACCGCTTTGTATTGGTTCATATGCGCAGAAATGACATCTGGTGACAAGGAGACATTAGTTGAATCATTTTAGTTTAAAAACTACCGCTCCAGCCACTGGTGTTAGCCCTTGGCCTTGGCCTTGCTGTGTCTGGCCTTGGCCTCGTGCCTTGAGGCCTTGTTAACATCACTAATGTTTAGGTATATTTACTATTATTTCAGATACATGAATCAGAGTTTGAACAGTGAAGATTCAAGTTGCCTTCGTGTAGCTGCTTCCTAAGAAAACATATCTTTCATTTTTCTGCATATCTTCACAATGACATATCTTACCAAGTCGGCTGTGCTTTCTGTATTGCAACATTTTTGTGAATAGTTTCTTATGGATTCGATGTTGTGTTGTTGCAGCATATTTTCTTTGTAGTGCTGTGTTAACTACAAGGTTTCCAGATAAAAAAAACAGGCATCTGAAAGTTATTAAGCGTCATGGAGGTGTCTTTAAATATTTTCGTTTTGTGAAGGAAGAACATGTGTTACTGTTAGCTTGAATGAGTGAACTAGTGCACATATGATGTTTGTAGTACTGACATTCTTACATTGTTTGTAGGGATGTGCGGTTGGCAAAAAATAACTTCGGTTCGATTTTCGGTTTTGCAAAAAAACTGTGGTTTTCGGTTCGGTTTCGGTTTTACAAAATTAACCGCGGTTTCGGTTTTTCGGTTCGGTTTTTGCACTGCGTGTTGTTTAATGTGTATGACACTAGAAATGACGTACTTCCGTGCTGAATTGGTCCAACTAATTGTGAGCCGAAGTGACTCAGAACTAGAAGTGCAGAAATATGGCAAGATGAGTTGCGAATGAGACAACGTGAAAAACCGTCCCAAACCGCCGAAACTGAGCTTTCGGTTTTTGAATTTTGAGATCGGTTCGGTTCGGTTTGTATCCGACATTTTCCTCGGGTTCCGCACACCCCTAATTGTTTGCGGTAAAAACTGCTGTGCAATCAACTCTTCAGGAACTCAGAATTTTATAAGCCAGATAAACCAAATAATACTTACAGCAATTACTGAAAGCTTCATCGGTGTGTTCGTGCTAGTGCTAATAAAAATATTTTGAGATATTGTGATACTTGTTGTGTTGATGTCTGTATTTATAGAAGCATATTTGATCGTCTGAGAAGTTCGGCAGCAGTTATGCGTTCTTGTTCATATCACTTACCAGTAAAGCTTCATAAGGAATGTGTGATATCTTAAATTTTGAAGTGTATATTTTGCATTAAAAGTGTATATGTATTTGTTGTCAACAGTCACAATTGTAGCTAGTTTAGATATTTATGTCCGGATGCTTACATTACGCTTTGCAGCCCATCTGCGTCTCTGTAGTGTATGCAGATCTGAAAGTTGTAGATGTTTCAAATTATATTGAAATGCTGTCATTGTCGTGTGACTGGTGTTTGAACTTGGAGGTCAAATGGTCAAAGGTGAATGAATAGCCATATTACAGTCAAACTACTATGAGGTCCATAATGTGCTAGCAACAGGATCCGCCATATTGCTTATTATATTTCTGATGTATAACATTGATTGTGGATGCAGGCTTAATGCCTCAATGTCCAGTACAGTTTTACCAACTATTTTACCATTTCTGATTAATACACAAGTTATATGTTTTTAATAACTCGTGGCACTGAATCGCCGATATTGTGCTGATGTGCGTTAAACAACTACTCACCCAGTACAGTTAAACAAATAAAATATTAAATGCTTATCATTAACAGTTTATTCAAATTGATTGCAGCATCGCACGTTTTTGCTTGCAGTAGCACAGGTTTCTTACTTTCTATCTTGTATTGAAGTTAATTTTTAAGCCTCCGCCGCCGGTAGGCGCCGGCAGGGGCTATATGTTTTCGGGTCGTCCATGCCGCTGTCCGTCCGTGCGTCCGTCCGTGATTCACGTGGTAGTTTTATGTTTCTGTGATATCTCCAGTATCTGTTGACGGATTTTCGCCAAACTTTTGTCACTGGTGCATCTTGGGACACAGATGAACTGATTAGATTTTGGGGTCAAAAGGTCAAAGTTCAAGGTCACGGCATGACCGAATGCATCCCAGATTTTCATGTTTCCACTATATCTCCAGTATCTATTGATAGATTTTCGCCAAACTTTTGTCGCTGGTGCATCTTGGGACGCTACCGTCGAGTGCAACTTTTTCTAGTTTTATTATTTTATTCATCTTGCAGGGAAAACACCAATCTGCATGTCATTAACACTGCATTTTCTAAATATGGAAATATTAGAAAAAAATATTACTCCAAGCTATTATAGATCATAAATTATAGGTAATATATTTACCTTCTTCCCCAAAATAGAAACTCGTATTAGCATAGAATGTCCACAACGTAGATGAAATCAATATTGAATAGATAAAAATTCTAGACGTGCAAAAACAGAATTTAAGGGAAAATGGCCATTAGATGTCATACAAGGTCACGTATTTTGAGGTCAATGGAAAGGCGACGAGGACTTAAATAATACTGTATAATTATTTTGGCCTCTTTTCCTAAGTGTCCGAAAATGTAGCGACCAAAATGACAGAAAATCGATGTTTTCGATTACCCCACTGGCGTTTGGCACCTCTCGAGGCAACCACACGAGTTCCACATAAACCTTATATTACCAGAATTAGAGTCATTGGGCTACATCTTCGCCTCTGACAGTATAGGTCTAGCTTCATTCAAATTTTCGTGGTGTGCTCCGAAAACGCATGTAATTTGAAACAGAATGCGTGATGGTCGTTCAATGTCATCCAAGGTCGATTTTGGTACCAATGGAAAATGCATATGCAACTTCTTGTTATTAGTCATCAGTAGTAACATTTGTCCTATCTTGCCCCATTTCAGAGATACTGTAAGTTTTCTGCTGAGAACAGCGAGCTGTCAGCGACCTCCACCCTTATTCCACCCGAATTTTTGGGGTATCCCCTTGGACTAGATGGCTGATAATTGAGGCTCCGAGGAGCGAAGATCGTAAGCTAATTATTCGCGTAATTACTGTTGAACTAACCCATCTTATGCGACCACGGTACATCAACGTTACAGATGAACGATTTACGATATAATCGTCCATCTGTAATACCGCGTGCATCACGATTCGCGCGCGGTATTAATGCATCATGATTTAGAAATGTCCTTACTTACTTACTGCAAATAGTTATTTTATGTTCCTTTCAAGTCGTTAAATATTCTTTAGTGATGTAGTTTTTGTTGATAATAAATAATAATATAATTCATTTACAGTATAGCAGCGTTAACAAATGGATGGTGTGAAGGCGTTACATGATGAGGTACTGGTTGTTGTTACGTGTTATTATATGTATATATACCGTATGACAAACGATAATCAGTGTTTATTGTTTTGATATCTGCCAACCTGGAGAGAATACATACATCTAAATCAGCCAGATGAATCCTTTCTTCATACTCTTGGAAGACCAGTGTTATCTCCCTGCTTCAACGTCTCCAGATTGAACCACTGGAAGAGAGATGTCGAGTGCAGTGGCTGGTCTTCATGTTCAAGACCCTGAACGACAACGTGGCTTTGCCGGCTGCATCATGCCTGGTTTCCATCCTCACGTAACGTACGTAACGTACGTAACGTCCGTACTGCCGCAGCAGTTTTACGTAGTTACGTAAAAAATAACGTTCTGCCG
>Ga0209679_1000875_pt1 | contig 11846 bp, 10 predicted proteins | sample WorMetHEROISLAND_4_FD_187408 | JGI IMG/M metagenome (GOLD analysis project Ga0209679, IMG submission 187408) | Marine gutless worms symbiont microbial communities from Max Planck institute for Marine Microbiology, Germany - Olavius sp. 2 HERON... ...
GATAATAATATGAAAGTTTTAGCGCTGGTTCTACGCTAAAAATATGTTAGGTTCGCAAGACCGAACTCTATCGTCACTATTTTAGCCTGAAATGAAACTAACACAATCAGGAATTTCCATAGCTAAATAAACATTTCACTTCACATTACACGAAATTTCACTACACAGTACCTCAGACACCACTGTCATTACGGTTACCATTTATTAATACTCTCCAGAGTCTTTAAAAATCCATGACTGCTACCTTTGGTGCCATTTTCCATAACAGTTTGTTGGTCACCCATGCCGGTAACCTGCCTACAACACGTATGCAACAAAATTCAAAAAACTAGAGAGCACTGATACAGTGCATTACCTTCGCCGCCGAGACTAATGCGGTGTGTGCAGTCGCAGCTCGGCGGACACACACACACACTGTGTGATGCCGAGCAACACAATACCTTCTCTGCTCGCTAAGCGGTGGCAAAGGTAACAAACTTGTTATATTATAGCACATTATTTCAGAAAAATGTTACATAAACTGACATTTTACTGCACATTTATACACTGTATCTCACTAAATGATGTAAGTGACTCTGATATGTAGAGTTTAACATCTCACTCGACACATAACAATAAAAACTTGGGCCACTCTACACAGCGTCGTAGCATGTAGGGGTATGCAGTTAGCAAAAAATGACTTCGATTCGGTTTTCGGTTCGGTCTTGCAAAAAAACTGCGGTTTTCAGTTCGGTTTTATTAAATTAACTGCGGTTTTGGTTTTTGGTTCGGTTTTTTGCACTGTGTGTTGTTTAATGTGTGTACTTTTGTGATGAATTGGTCCAACTAATTGTCAGCTGAAGTGACTCAGAACTGGAAGTGCAGAGATACGGCATGAAGAAAAATATGTTGACTGACTGCTAATCCTATCATGCTGCAAGATGAACTGTGAATGAGACAACGTGAAAAACCGTCACCAAACCGCCGAAGTCGGTTTTTGAAAACCGAACTGCGGAAACCAAGTTTTCGGTTTTTGAATTTTGAGGTCAGTTCGGTTCGGTTTTAGAAAATCAATATCCTAAATTTTCATTCCGCACACCACTAGTAGCATGCAAACGGCTGATACAACAAATAATAAACGGCTGCAGTAAATGTGAGAAGTAGACAGTGAAGTGAACAAGATCTGAATCTAAAGAGTGAGTGAGTGAGTAGGGTTTAACAGCGCATAATTAGGGCCGAGCTTGACCCGAAAAACAGGCACAGAGTCAACTAGAGTAAAGGAGAGCCGACGCTATATAAATCTTGCCAACACTATATAAATTTCGCGTAGCCCTACTACTGCATCGCCTTTCAATTCAGCTCCGGCCACTAAGGGATAAGAGAGGTGGTATGTGAATTAACTTGTGATGATGGAACTTCAACACAAGACCAAGACCAAGACCACAATTTTCGGTCTCCATGCCAAGATCGTTATCTCGAGACCACATCCCTGGAGACAGATATCCATACAAACCTCGTGGGTCACTCTGTGTGATGTAAGTTACATGACATCCCGGTTCATCTTTGCTGGCAGCCGTCGCAACGATGTAGTAACCAGTCAGGTAGCTGATACCACGAATGAAGTGCTTCTTTGGTGGAACTGCCTGTACCAACAGTACACACACATATACAGTTTCCACTCTGGGCTAACTAGTTGCCTAAAAAGGAAACAATTGGAGATTATTTGTTGTTTGTCAATAACCAGGTTGCAGTGGTCTAGCGGTAACGTGCCTGACTGCGGTGTGACAGGACCAAGGTTTGAATCCGACCGTGGGCAGTTGCAGGCTTTTCATAAAAACCACTATGATATACAGCCTTGGGCACGGGCTTTACACCTTTACTGCAGTGCCTAGGTCGACTCAACCTTCCACCCTCTGTGGGACGGCAAAATGAGTATCAGCTTTCGAGCTGAGTAATAATAAATGGTGATGGTGGGTGTGGCTTCTGGCAGCCTACAGGCGGACTCACACCCCAGTCGTTTGGCCTGGGCTGAGGGTCGGCGGCCGCTTGGCGCCACTCCATATTCATCATATGAACCGGATGATCTCTTAAAGTGCCTTAGCCACAATGATAGCACCATAAACATTATCATCCTTATTATTGTTGTTATTATTATAATTATTATTATTATTAATCCAACTGTTGCAGCATTAAGATCAGTTCTTAGGCTCATCCACTTCACTGTCTTCAGGCCAAGGAGAAGTGTAGTGTAAGTGGTGCACTGTTACCATCATTATAATCACAATAACAGTGCATGGTGCATATAATGGTGTAGTAGTAGAAAGCAGGGAAGGCAGAGGAGGAGCTTGTACCATACATATTACTGTGCCAGACTAACTGTGCATGTTTTACTAACATGACATTCTGAGGTCTATACCTAGCCAGCTGAGCAAGGTGAACACTTATGCCCGGTTTTAGAAACGAAGGATAAACCTCAGATTAGTTATTCCAAGATCAGAGGATATTCCAAGGTTTATCCTCGGGCTAAGTTTTGGCGTTTTAGCAACGCTTTCTATTCTCAGGATAACTGTTCTCGGGATAACTTGGCGGTGTTTATAAACAAGCATCTGATTGGTTAATACAGCCACGTGATCTAGCGTAGGTTGGTTATCGTTTGGCATAATTTCCTTACGTTACGTCATGACCGGCGAGCTTAGCACATACATGAATATTCATGTCTATGTAGCTTACTGTCATGGATACCATTGTTTTCAAAACACTGGAATTTTGAAATCGTGTGCGAAACTCGACTTCATCCAAATCTGTTAACCGACGGGCACGTTGCCTTGGTGGGAATAAGTCCACGTACGACTCAGCCAATTACCAAAAATCATCATTTTGTCGTCAAAGTGAGCAACCATTTTTCTTGTCCGGAGTTTATCCCACTGATAATGCCAAGGTAACTTTCGGCGAGTTATTCCAAGGATAACCCGAGATTTGTTGTTGCTAAAACGCTGCTGTTTCTTGATTCCCGGGATAACTGGAATTTCAAAAACCGGGCATTAGACTGACCCCAACTAAGTCAATGGCAGCACCACTGCAGCTGGCTAGCTTTATCAGCCTACAAGTTATCAATGTGGCAGATATGGCAGCTAATAATCCTAATAATGCAACCACCAGTCACAGCTTAAAGAGGACAAAGGCAGATTGTACAATACCATGATATAGCACAATGCTAATTTTATTACCATGCTGTCTAATACGCGCCACACAACACAATAAAAGCATTTAAACTGCATTCCAAAATGACAGGTTGCCAACACACACACACACAGAGAGAGACTATTTTAACGGCCATTTTCTAGGCGAACCAAGGTAAGCTGGTTGCCTCCTTGGTTGCATTGACAGGCAGTTGGGGTTGCCATAAGTCACTACAGCTTGTGCCCCCTCCCGCCCACGATTATTAACTACCAATGGCTAAGGGGTTTTGGTGCAATGTTTTTACAGGCCAGATGCCATTCCTGTTGCCCAATCAACAGTGTCAAATGTCAAATGTAAATTTATATAGTGCATTCACGTAAAAAACCTCTAATGTCTACCACATGGAACTAAAGCAAAAACTAATGAATAAAAAAAGAGCAAGAAGAATCTGTCCGACAGTCCAGTAATGCACGAAGACAGTCCGGATGGCACACGCAGTCTACTGTGGTAAACAAACTAAAGCCAATGTATACCGTGTGATTCACAGAATGGTTGAAGATCATCATCTCTCTCTCGAGGTTCTGCCACACACGTTGCGTCACAAAATCTCGATTCTTCAGTGGTCTTGGAGTTTTCACTGCACACACAGCCATCACCCATGCACTCGTCATCCATGTTGGTCATACAACATACAATTAGGCCCATGCCAACTGAGTAAATTGTTGTCAGAGTACTTGCTGCCAGCCTTAGCAAGCAGTCAAGTACTTGAACGAAACTGGAAGTTCATCATTCACCAGTAAAATACATGTTAAATGTGGTTTTCGTAGATTATCAATTAATCAATCAATTGATCCATCAATCAATCAATCAATCAAGCAGTAAATTACAAACAAAATATACCAATACTATGCACCAAGTAGTACTACTCAGGAGTAAAAAATCTGCTCAACCAGGGTGGCCACAAAGTATGAGAAAAATTCTGAGTTTTCCAGGCTTTTCGAGAGTCACAAACTTACTTTTCCACAGGCGCCGAACCCGCAGGGGCAACAGGTCATTTGCCCAGGTACTCCTGAAAGTAATGGCGCAAACATATCCTTTTCTCTCTCTCTCTGGAGCGTGTCAAGTAGACGTAGCCGTCTCCACGAGTAGTCACCATGCCAATCTGTCCGTTGCGCGCCGCTTTGCTGTCGCCAGGCTGAAATTGAGCGGGCGCAGATCGCAGATATCCTTTTGCCCCGGTACATTTTGGTCAATGTATAATATTACAGAATATAGGGGCCTTAATTCAATACATTTTAGCGCATTATACTAAAAGTTAGTCTTAAGACGCTTTAAGTTGTGTTCCGGTACTCAATATGAAAAGTTGGCACCTATGTACTTTTCCGTAGGTTGTCGCAACAAAAAGTAAATGTAATAATGACCTTTATCAAGGGTCATGATGATCCTGTTTAGCCAGTCAACAGCTGTTTTACACAAATAATTGAATGACGAACTAAAAATATTTTGTTTGTTACAATTTTTCCCTGATGTTGCACAGAATTCACATAATTCCCTCAAAATTCCGAGTTTTCCATGTTCAGAGAAATCCCTAAGTATTCCAGGTTTTCCAGGTTTGTGGCCAACCTGTCAACTCTTTCTCACTTAAATACATTCAAGCACAGCTCTATATAAAATGTGTGCTTGACGGCTTAGTGGTGTCGGCATCGGACTTACAATCAAGAGGTTGTGGGTTCTAATGCCAGTCACGTCGTTGATACCACAGAGCCTCAGTGCAGCTGAGGCATAACTGCATTGATACACACAGGGCTCTGACACTGTTGGTTGAGCAAAAGGAAAGGCATCCGGCCTGTTAAAAGTACTGCTTCAACAGTGTTCCTGACTCACCATGACAGTATGGTGGCAGCATGCTATCCTCAGTTAGAAACAGGGTCATCCTTAAGTGCTTTTATGCTGTTGGTTAGGTGACAGGAAGGGCACCTGGCCCGTAAACAGTACTGCTACAACAATTTCCAAAAGTTCACTTTTGGATACTGGCATAACCTGAAGTAACTCCAGACAAATGGGACAGTTAAACAAAAACCATATGTGTGATACGTACATGCATAGTAACCGATGTCACTGTTTGCAGAAAACTGACAGATCTCAAAGCCTTCGTGCATCGAGGGATCCCAATTCTTCCTATACTGGGGATCATTCAACACGTCAAACACGGTTGCAGCAGACACATCATTGAGAACTCCTGTCACCTAGAGTCACGCAGAAACAGAGAATATACAAAACAGCAATGTGGCTTATAATGAATAGTCTTTATATACGTTCATTCACCACAAAGGCAGAACAGCACGAGAGAAAAAAAAGAGACAGAAACAGAAAAAGTACAATCTAACTCAAAAATTGAACAAATAACATCAACGTAAATGACTAGCCAATCATGTACCACCAAGACACAAAACAGCAAATGCATCATAAACAGCATCTCAACTATCGCCAGAAGACAACTTGATAAAGTCAGCAGTATACAGTGTCATCAACACATTCTATCATAACTGAGTGATTGACAAGAGATGAAGTACGTCTTATAAACTGTAATTTACGCAGGTGAAAAATTCTGATAAAATCAAGCCTACCACAGAAATACTGAGTTAATTTAACAGATTCCCACTTGTTCGTACCAAAAATGCGTCAATAAACATTATTCCAACAAACAGAAAACTCACGAAGAATACTGTTTACTAAGTTGACTGCCTCAAGAGCATACATAAAAATAGGTAGAACATAAGACTCCATAAGACTATGTCTAACAATGTCCGACACAAACCTGCTTTATAGTAACTGGAAATTTTCAGTGACAAATCTGCTAAAGACATGCTATAAATTCTCCATAATTAATGGGTCTATTTCTCCATGAGCCTGACAAGTTAGAATCGTACCAGAAAAGCCTGAAAACAGCCATTTTTTACAAGCTTACAAGCCCAATCAACGACGTCAAAGCAACAAAAAGAAGCAACGTGATGCTAGGCAACTGATGTGTATCTGGCCTGTAACAAGTCATGCTTCAGAGATCTCCGAATGCTACCCATATCACAAAACCTTAAGTGTCTCTGGCCTAACCTTATGTAACTACAGAAAAGCAGGCCTATTATACACCAGTAGCAGTAATGTGCAAAAATAAACACATCAAACAAATTATCTTATACCTTAATCATGTTGAACTCTGACACTTCATTTGATTTGACCCAGACAGTGACTGAATGCTTGTTGTATGCCTGCAACATCAAACATGCACATTATACCTTATATGAAGTCAGCTACATTCTCAAAGCAGTACAATACAAGTGACACCATGAGTGCCTTAAGTTTTAATATGCTCAATGAATGCTAAAATTTCTCACAGTGTCAGTAACATCGTAAATGAGACTATCAACACTACATGGTAGCAGTCTGGCAGAACTCCCCCACCCAGTCCTCAGCCATGACCTATCGGCATTTAATACAGATATTTCAAAGTAAACGATATACGACTCATGAATGCATACCATCTCTAATAACCACAGCTGTAGAAAATTGGTCGGTAAGTAAACCACTGCAAACTGTGTCAACAGTATCACATTACAGTTCATTATTTGTATGACTGTGTCACTGCTCAGTGCAGTTGTAAAAATTACATGACACTATCATCATTTTCCATGACTTTCCATGACCTTCGCTATTTTCCATGACTTTCCAGGCCAGGAAAATGGTCTTCCTAAATTCCATGACTTTTCATGTCCAGGGAGCACCCTGTATCTAATTGATTATAATTACTGTTTCAATATGAGTAATCAGTTACTATTTAACTACACAGAAAAATAATAATAGACACAAACAGCTCAGGTCAACAGTCAAAATGCAGTAGTAAGTGTGAGACAAAGTTCAAACTCATAAAGCGAGCTTTTATTAGTTTACTGAACTGAACACTGCAGAGTGCAGGCTGAACAGTAGACAACAGGCTTGAGCGGCCACGAGCGGCAGATTCAGCCTGCTCACTGCTCTGTGCCAGCTCCGCGACTTCCCAGTTCCCACTCCGCTCATCCTTTAAGACTCCCGCTCGCCGCTCTGCTCATCTACTTTTTCAGCCCGCTTCGCTCCATTTACCGCTCCGCTGATTTGGATGTGATAGTCTGAGATAACACAGAAGTAGGCCTACTTCGGGTCGGTTGAATTTGCGGGGCTGGGCAGATCTTTAGGTCAGGGCTGAGAAGCAGGTTAAAATGGGGGCAGATCCGCCACGCCAATCACAGCGCTTGAAAACGTATCCGAGGATCGGTCCGCCCCGGGTCTGACTAAATACCGCATCGACCCACGTCGACCACATAATTACTGCGTCGACCGCTTAATAAATACCGCGTCGACTGTGCCACAATGATTATGACATGCTAATCACTGCTCCAAACGACTGCAGACGCCGCTGGTTGTTCATCGTCTGCTTCAGATGAATCATCGTAATCATCGGTGCCGTCGCTGCCACGCAGCTCGACGTTCGGTCCAGATTCGGCACATTGATCCACGAGTAGTACGAAGTGGTTCGGTCTGAACGCGTCCAATACGGGTCTGACTAAAAGATGACGGGCCGACGGGCCAGACGACGGTTCAGTGTGGCCGACCCGTCGGCTGGCCCATCGTTCAGCCGGTCTGAGTAAAAGACGACGGGCCGGACGACAGGTCAGCTCAGATGCCTAGAAGATGGGCCGGGCGATGGAACAGAGATTAGGCTATTGACGCCCTGTTAGTTGTAGAGAATATTTAACCACAGGTTTACATGCATGTATTATACTGTTCATTACCAAAGATACTCCCTATTAACAGTGTACATCTCAAAATTAATCAGTCATGAGTAAAAATTAACATCTCGCATCATGCAGACAGTATACAAACTCACCAAAAACTCAGTTGTCAAAAGGACTAAGATTAATACTTTAAAAATAGTCAATGCAAAATACTCTTGGAAGTCTGTCAGCATTAACACCTAATGCAATCATTAGTGCCTGCCAGCGTCAACATGAACAATACGTGTGAGTGACTGGGCGTGCGCTAAACACGCGGCATGGAGGGATACACTGACCCGTCGTCCGGACGACGGGTCAGTGCGGGGACGACGGGTCGGCCGCACTGACCCGTCGGCTTTTAGTCAGATCGTCCAATACATTCGGTAACGTTATCACCGTCCACATCGGCGTTAGCGCGTGCCGCAGTGCAGCGCAGTGCCGTTTCGCGAGCGGTCCCGTGTACGCGCCGGTAATTATGCGGTCGACGCGGTATTTAGTCATACCGTTTCACCGACCTTTCTTCTTCTGCACATTCCTCAGAGTTATGTCGTGATGGCAGATGTGCACAGAAGTGCACATCACTTGGGTGTCCCAGGAGAATCATATCAAATGTAGCATTGTTCACGTCTGACTGGCAACATTCATTTCATATCAGCTACATCAAAACAGGTATACAAGGCGTAACGTAAACACCGAGGCAGCGTCGCTAGGGAGACGCGTCGCCAACTACCGACCTGTCTCCAATCATCATGGCGAGTACACAACATTCGTAGATGTTCAAAATCGGCATCGTCGGCCGCTCTTACTTCGCCGACCTGCATACTTCACTAGACACTTGTGCTATACCGGAATAATTTAGAAATTTCAACTAATAAGTTAACAAAACAGTCACGTACGATGACACAACAAAACCATAGATAATACGATGTTAGGCGAATTTATATCTATGACATTGTCTTTTCTTAGTGAAGGGCGGAAAACCGAACCGATCGAACTTAGGCATTTCACGCTTGCCGAGAAACTGAAATCGACTCAAGTGTTTCTACACTTAAATATCGTCGCTGTAGAGGATACCGGATTGAAACTTATAAAATTTTGCATGGTATTTATGATTCTGCTGTTTCACCTGATCTGCCTGTATGTCAGTATTCTGTTACTTACAAGAGGTAACAACTACAAATTAGTTAAGAACTTCTCCAGGTACGATATACGTCAGCACTTTTTCACGCAAATTAACACGTGGAATAGTCTGCCAATGCATGTTGTAACTTCGAGCTCGGTGAATAGTTTTAAAAATGATTTGGATAAGTTTTGGAGTAACCAAGAAGAAGAAGAAGAAGAAGAACTTTATTAGCCACAAATAGAACAATAAAATAGCAGAATACATAACAATTGTGGCAGGTTGCCAGAAAGGGCTATTGCCCATCAAGCTGGCCACCCAAAAAAAGAAAATCACACAAACTAAGTCTAAAACAATAAAAACAATGTTACACATATTGTCACAGAATTGATTGTCACAGTAATGATGAATATTAAACATAACCGTCTACACAACTTTCAAACTAAACAGATGAATCTGAATGAAGAGGTCTATTATAACTTCAAGTGTGAGATCACCAGAACCGGATATAGAAGTGTGTATCAGAATTGATTAGAGTTTTGTTGTATGCAGTGTTCCACAAAGATGAAGGATTAGAAGCTTCACAGCCTGCGTCTTTACGATAGTATACAACTGCAATCATGTAGTGCATTGTTCCAAGACGTCTTACGGTCTCTCAACGTAATCATAATATGATTCTGGAGTTAATCAAGTCAATTGATTTATTGTTGACTAGTTGACTTCTTCTTCTTCTTCTTCTTTTTCTTCTGGTATTCTGCTGTTCAGTGTTCACAGCAGGTCGTCAGACAGACGAACGGACAGACGGACGACTCACGATAGCAATACCACGCTAGCACTACGTGCATCGGCGGTAAAAAAGTTATTCCAGGTTTTTGGTAAGAAACAAACAGCAACACATTGGCAGCTGGCTTCAGTCAGTGTCTGGACATTTCAGACCCAGAACCAAAGTATCCAATCGACATCAGGTCCGCAGTGTCCGGACACTTCGGATCCACATTTTGGGTCCGAAGTGTCCTGGGTCCGAAATCTCTTAGGTCCAAAGTGTCCGGTTTTCATGACGAGTTGAACATGAAGAGTTGACTAATCTGGCGTCACGAGTTGACTATCTCCTGTCAAAATTTCTTTAAACACACCGGTAACGAATAAAGTGGGCAAATTTAATCGTTACGTTCAAGTGCATTCAACAAAATTGTCAAACTCAACTCGTCATGACACTGAGAAACAAACAGTTTAACAGTCAACTTGTCACAGCTTCTTTGTGACTAGCGCCGTGCTGAATACTCGAGTACTCCAGTTACACGAGTTCAAAATTGGACTTGAGTAATATTTTTGGTCTCGACTACTAGCAGAGAATATTTAATTTTGGTGAAATTTTTTTATTAAATATAACTTTACAGAATACCAAATAAAATGTGTAATAAACAGTAATAAAATTATGATCAGATCAACATAATAAATATGTAAAAGTGACCAAATTCAAAGTTCTCAAGATTCTACTTTCTAGCTATTTGCTTGACTTAAGCTAACACAACAGTTCTGCTGAGTCCCTAACAGTATACCTACGGTGCCGCGGCTTCTATTAGTACGAATAATAAGCCACAGACCCACGTATAGAAATTACAACTCATCAATCAAGCCTGCTTATATCATTTCAAGAGTGGTATAGAACATGCATGGTCACCTGACGACATAACGTTGAACTGATGATGCTATAAAGGTCAGTATCTAGGCGTGAACCGTGAAATCTGGCTACAATTTGAGGCCCAGCCTGTGACTGGCTGCTATTCAAAAATTTACACAATAGAGTACACAACAGAAATAATGCGTTTTCAATAAGCACAAAGTTTTAAAGCCACGGTCAACATCAAAATGTAGAAATGCAAATCTTAAACCGCTGCAGTTAGCACGTTTAACTGGCTTACTCAATGCCTTGTTTGCAAGTCCAGGATCAAATTATACAATTAATTAGACATATACCAAATCCAACACCACAAGCAGATGATGAATACACAAAACTAGAATATACACAATATGCAGTCAAGAATCAGATAGTGTTACTTTTTCAACTTCCGAGTCAGGAAAATGTTTTCACATATTTTTTTTTATTTTCGTATGGTAAATGACAAACTACAAATACTACAAATAGCACACCTACATGGAGCTACCAAGTTCGATAACTTCATCAAATATTAACCAATTTTTAAAATTCTTTCACTGACACACTCAGCAGCAAATTTGCAATACACGGTAATGTAAATTGTTAAAATTCCACTATCTTTAACAATCACTTTATTCCAAACTTACTGGAATGAAAAAAATTCTGAAAATTGGTCAACATTAGATGTGGTTACGACAAAAAATGGTGGCTTACTTTTTTGGACCACTGTGTAGACAACAACTCATATATACATATTCATGACTGCAGGAATTAAAAAAAACAACAGCAGAAGCAACAACAACAACATACATACGCTAATAATGCTATTGTTCTTTATTTTTTTTTATTTTCATATACTTTTCATGATTGTTATTCTAAATAAATAAAATAAATACTGATGTTCAGATGCTGGAATGAATACATCAACTGAAACATCAACATTAACAGCAGCAGTAGCAGAGATGCAATGCCCTCTATGTAGTAATCAACCGTAAGTCACTTAGTGATTGAGACAATTGTAACTAACAACATCAACAGCACTGCCAGTAGTGAGAACATAGAAAGAAATTATGAGAACAACACAGTCCACTAATTTACATCATAT
>Ga0209679_1000876_pt1 | contig 11844 bp, 5 predicted proteins | sample WorMetHEROISLAND_4_FD_187408 | JGI IMG/M metagenome (GOLD analysis project Ga0209679, IMG submission 187408) | Marine gutless worms symbiont microbial communities from Max Planck institute for Marine Microbiology, Germany - Olavius sp. 2 HERON... ...
TTTTTTTATTCGCCGGGCTACCTCCGAGCTCCGTCGGCCGATCGCCGCGAAACTTTGCCACATGATCGCAATATGTGTGTTCTTTATAAGGCAAGTCCAAAAATTCGGGGGGCCCTCCCCCCAAAGAAATAGGGGCCAAAAACATGCAAAATTCACCGCGATTTCAGACAACTTCAGACTTTGATCGCAAATATCTCCGGAATGGGAGAAGATATCCAAAATTGGAAAACAATGTGATCGTCAGCGATTCCTCCCGCGTTCCATGAGAAAAGTCCGGTGAACTTTGGTCCACTAACTACAGAGAACTGCATTTTGCATTTTTCGGGAGACTATATTTCGGCCTCTAGGGGGTGCTGGCCCCTCAAGTTTTAACACGCACTACAGATTCACCTAGGCTTGCTAGCGGACACCCCTAATGGGGACGGGGGTCCCCCAAAAAAATTTAAAGGCGAACATGTAAAATCGGGCTTAAAATTCAGGGTCTGCGCGCCTATAACTTTGGGGCTAGTGGGAGTAACGTCACGAAACTTTTCCACGTGACGTGCCGTGAGGCAGGGGTGTTCAACTGGGCACTATTTTTGGGGAAGGCCCGCCCCCTAAAATTTGGGAGGGCAAAAAACGTCTAAAATTCGGCACAATTTCTGACAACTTTCCAGTTTGATCGCGAATATCTCCGGAACAGATCCACATACCAAAAATCGGAAAAGTAGTTGATCAACTACAACCCCTCCCACGTTGGCCGAAAAAAAAGATGGTGAACTTTGGTCCACAAACAATAAAGTTATAGGCGCGCATGTTGACCCACCCAAATTGAATTTTTCGACAGACTATATTTCGGCCCTTAGGGGGTGCTGGCCCCTCAAATTTTTACACGCGCTAGAAATTGACCAAGGCATGCTAGCGCACCCCCCGGGCGGCCTTACATTGGGCTCTGCCCCATATTTCTAGTCTTTTATTTATTTTACATATCTACATTAATTCCTTGACCCCTTGTCGTATTTTTAGTAATAAAATTTTAACGTTTTAAAATTTTTAAGCCGGCACGGCTCGAAGTGCCAGGAGTTTATAAAATTTTAGAAGTCGCTGTTTTCGCGTTGGAATCCGTTCCGTTAGCCTCTAATGAACTACCTCGCATGCCTCGTACATTTTTCAGATTAATATTTTTCTTTTTCTGACCTTATATGTACAGCTTGACTAGCTCTATAACTTTGGTAAAAGCTTAACTGAAAGGCGTTTTGCTCTCTGAGGCCTGGAAATAGGAGAAAAAGTCATTTTTAGGTTTTTCTCCGTTATGCTTGCTCCGATTGCAAAAATTCTTTCGCCATTAGATAGCACTCGTCTTCCTGGTTAATTTAAGTACCTAGGTCCCCATGTAAAATAATGGAGTTATGACCGGTCACGTGACCCCCCTCCACGTGGCCTGACCACTCGAGCCTATATAAGCTCGAGGTTTTTGCGTCTTGCATTCCTTGCAAAGAAGGGTGCTGCACGAAGTTCTCTATCATAGCTACTAGAAATTGAGTAGTGCTTTGAATAGCAGTTTGCTTTTAGACAGTTTTGTCGAGTTAGTGTTTCCGCTTCCGTCGCGAGTTGTCGCGATTGAGTTGCCGATTGTCCGTGGTTTTATTCGATATCAACGTTCGCTGGAGAAGTTTTGTGTCGGCAATTGTAGATTTGATGATAATACCGCGATTTTGTTCTGGGGAAGTTGTGTGTTTATCGGCTGTAACTTTGACGTCAGTTTCGACGATTTTGATTTTGAATATCAACGATTTCATTTCATTTGAAGACGTCTTCATTGTCATATCTTCGACTTCCATGAAAATTTCATGCAAATCGGTCCACCGTTTACTCGTAATGTTGCTGACAAAGAAATTAGCATCGCGGCATCACACGGTTTACGCGAATTGACGCAAAATGTAATCAGGTCGTCCCATGGTCACTCCACACCTTCCGTGAAAATTTCATGCAAATCGGTCCAGCCGTTTACTCGTAATGTTGCTGACAAAGAAATTAGCATCGCGGCATCGCACGGTTTATGCGAATTGACTCGGAATATAATCAGATCGTCTGATGGTCACTCCACACCTTCCATGGAAATTTCGTGCAGATCGGTCCAGGCATTTACTCGTAATGTTACTGACAAAGAAATTAGCATCGCGGCATCGCGCGGTTTACGCGAATTGACCCAAAATGTAATCAGGTCATCCCATGGTCACTCCACACCTTCCGTGAAAATTTCATGCAAATCGGTCCAGCCGTTTACTCGTAATGTTGCTGACAAAGAAATTAGTATCGCGGCATCGCGCGGTTTATGCGAATTGACCCATCAAAAAATTCGCAAGGGGTCACCCCAAAGGAACGTGCCAAATGAGGGTGGGGTAGGTTTTTCGGAAATTTTCGACCAATATGTCGTCATATCTCGAAAACGGTGCATTTTAGACATGAAGTTACTATAGGACGGTTATAGGAAACCATATGCAAGCTATCGAATGGTGTCATTTTCGATAACATTGAGTAACCCCTGACCTGGGTTTCAAGGACACGGTAGTTTTAAAAGGCGAATATCTCCAAAGCGACGCATTTTACACACACAGTTACTATATAGTATGCTAATAGGAAACCATAGGCAAGCTAACGATAGGCACGCTAGCTATACAACTTACAACCCCACTGCTCTTACATAAACCATGCAAACGTCGCGCGGGTTTGTCAGCGACAACTGGCCTTTCTTGTATTACTGACGTGTGGTGCATTACCGGCTGTGTTAATAATAATTATGATGATGATGTCTGTTTTTCATGTCATAGTCAGACTCATTGTTTAAACTGGCTTATTTTTTCAGGTGACATCAGATTAGTTCATTTTTCCTGTAGTGTTTGCAGACCATTAATTCAGTAAGTTAGAGAGCTTTTGTGGCTGCAAAGTGGATCATTTATTTTGTTTATTTTCCTGTGCTTTTAAGGTTCGCTACAACGAGTTTGACGTTACGTTGCCGGTTGTGAAGAGGGTCCAGTATCTTGTACGAAAAATCCGCGACATCATTGCTCAAGATTCTGAGACAAGAAAGTCAGAAGTCACACCGGTGATGGAGAAAGAAATCAAAGACGATACGTCCAAGTACTCCGCACCAGCGAAAGACAAGACGACGAGTGATTTTCTACGACGGGTGCTAAAAAGTGATTCTTTCTTCTCACCAGATATGCAGAATATCCCGGCACAGACTTCGGAATTTGGTGACAGTGCCTCGTCTGACCCAGATTCAAGTACAAAAGAAACAAAAAAGAAGACGTGGAAGAAGAAAATGGAGTTGCCAGACGTACAAGTTGACTCCACGGTTGCTGCGACAACTGGCAACACATCATCCGAGTTGGCTTCGCCAGATACAGGTGTCAAGGAAGTTAAGACAAGGTCTCGTAAAAAGAGAACCGAGTCCTCAGACCCGCGTGTTGACTCGTCGTCTGCCGCTGAATCCAGTAATACAGTGTCCGAACCATCTACGTCAGCATCAGCTGACACCGAAGTAAAGACAAGAGGTCGTAGGAAAAAGACCAATTCCACCGCATCAGAGGAAATTGCACAGTCCTGACTCCAGTTAGGTTTTTGTACTGAAAGTGACTGGAAACCCCGAAAATGAAGATGGCTTGACCACAAAGCCGGAAAACAATAGCTAATGAACGGGTCTGGGAAACTGAAGAACATGGCAAGTCCAAAAAGTAGGCAGTTTAAAGCAGTCCGCACAAGTGCAATACAACTACAATAACATAACACAAAAAATTTGTATTGCAGCAGTCTGCATAAGCGCAATACAACTGCAATACAAGTTTTTTTCAACTGCTGCAAGTAGCCTGCAAGTTTTCTGCAAGTTGTAGAAAACTTATATTGCAGCGTTGTATTGCAGGAGTCCGTACAAGTGCAGTACAACTGCAATACAAGAAAAAATTCTTGTATTGCAGTTGTATTGTAGTTGTATTGCACTTGTGCAGACCACTTAAGAGATGCAATATTGACAGTATTGGAGGAGTCAGAAAATGTGGCAGATATAGTTAATTGTGTCCTCTGGAAAAGTTGAAGGAAACCCGACTGCCACTCCATCTGCAACTAAGTATTTTCAGGTTTCATTCAACTTTTCCTGAGGACACAATTCAACTTCATCTGCCACATTTTCTGACTCCTGCAAGTAGAATACATGCATTAAGAGATAAATACATGCCCTAAGAGCATGTATTCTACCTGCAGACATTTACCTGGAGTTGTGTTGTATTTAGCAGCTGAAACATGATGGTTATGACTCGTGAAAAAACTGCCAGAAATGCTGTGAAAAAAACACTGTAATTAAATTAATTTTCTTACTTTTTAACCTGTTGACATTGTTTGCTACTTATGATTGATGATGGTATTTAATTTCTTGATGCAGTGGTTGAAGTTTTATTTTACGTAGGTAATTGGGCCGCCGTCTCAGCTGTGATACTACAGATGTTTTGTGTGGCCCGACCTCTACAAAGCCATATTATCACATTGCACATCTGTCTGGATACACATATGCAGAGCGGTTGCGGTTCAAACCCCAATTGAGGATAAAAAGTTTTTTCAGAATGAAAATTATAACCCAACCCGTGTGAAAGTTATGTCTGTATTTCTGCTGTTTCCTTTTTTTGGTGAATAAAGGGTTTGTGTGTTTTGTATGTGAAAAATTTTTTTTACTTCAAAATGTTTGGCGGCCAGCTTCAGCCCAGAGCGAGGATGAGAGATGGAAATTTTAACTTCCCCATTGCGAAATCCTGCATATGCTGCCGACTCTGTACAAAAGGCTTTTTACTCAACAGTGCTAAGGTACAGAATGGTAGGAATTGGTAAGAACGTTCCCTAAGTTACGTGTAAGGCTTGACTTACTTGACTTATGCGTTTTTCGCTGCCGGTGGAGCGTAGGCTACAGACCACCTTGTCTCCATCCGTCTCTGCCTCCAGCATATCCTGCTGTTGACATTTCTTTCTCAGGATCTCTATTCGAGATGTTCTTTGGCTGCAGTCTTGCTCGTTGCATTGCAATGTCCACTGCCATACTTGTTGCTATGATGCTATCGCTGCAGTTTACATGTAAGTGAGACCATCATAGATGCAGTAACGGGGATGCACAGGTTTTGCACAGCAGATGTGTAACTGGCGATACCAGTTATGGTCAAAACGTCAGTGCTATCGGGTCTTGTAAAGCTCCAGCACAAAAGTTGCCATAACTACTAATTAAATGGTAATGTTGTACCGTGGCCATGGGGAGCAGTCATTCGCCGTTGTAAGGTGGGTAAGGTTGCCGTAATGGTTTTGAAGGTCAGAGTTATCTGTCTAACAAGCAGCCACAGTTATTCAGACTTTGTGAATATTTTAATCTCATACAGTATCAGTAAGCTTTCGAAGTCAGATATCAAGATGCCAAAGATTCTGCTCCCTGCAATCTTGAAATCGTAGGCAGGATCGCATTTTTGTATTGACCGTCAGAGCTATACATGTATGTATTAAAACTGTTTATGCTAATTAACCATATGTGACTTATTTGTTCATTAACTGGCCTGATGTGTCAAAATTTAATTGGTACAATAGGTTATGTACCATGAGTCAAAAAAGGGAGACACTGTACTCTAGTTCATATCTTCACTAAATATTCACAGATTTTAAAAATTCTTTCACTGGTACAGTCTCTAGGTAATGTGCCATAAAACTGTTATTAAACCTTAAATGCATCGCTACACTACCTTGTGTAATATTAGTGTCAGAAAACTAGCACGACCTGTGCACTGGGGCACTGTTTCTGAACTTGCCAGAGACCTGATGTATGACAGGCAGCAACTGTTGTAGCGGAAGCGTGCTACAGTACGGTAACAGATTTCATTGATTTTGACTCAGGGATCGAGTAATAACAAACCAATGTGGTCAAATTTTGACACATCAACAGGCACCTTCACCGAATGACTGAACGTCATTCTTGTGCGAAGATAGCGCTTTGCTCCAACGTTTTGCTTCTTTGTTGCCACGGATGAGTATAGTTGGTTATTATGTTTCTAATGCAAATAGATTTTTATCAGTGAACCAAATAAAGATAACATAATTCAGCAACTGTTTTGAAGAGCTAAGTGTTGCGTAACTGATTGCTTCAGTCAGACCTTCAGTAGGCGTCACTTCAAGCCACGATTGCCGTGAAAAAAGTGACCCACGACAGCAAACTGTGCTACTTGATGTGTTGAATGATGAGTTTGTTTTATCTTCTTGGCTTAGTACCAGCTCGTCTGCCATGGCCACATTTTCTGTAATGTGTGTGCGTACGATCTGCCATTGTTACTGCAGTCGGATGCATTTTGAAAATTATATTTCACAAGGTAGTGTAGCGACACATTTAAGGTGAGGGTCTTTAATGTTAGTTTTATTGCAAATTTCCTAGTGAAAATTTTTTTTTAAATCGGTGAATATTTCGTCTAAATGTGAACCAGAGTATGATGTCTCCCTTTTTTAACTCACGGTGTATTTTTCATCAACTAATAAATTAAAGATTTTGTTATAAGAGTAAAGCGTGCTTGTTTGTGGTGGGATATTCATGGACCAAACCGACTTATTTTTAGCATGAACGTGTACTTTTCAGTAGGTTTCTCCCTTTTCCAGTTTGACATGAGCTGGTTGTTGTCTAGGGTGGGTGGATAATTTATTGTTCAGAATTCTGTACGTCAGGTGGTTATTTTGTTTGAAAGTGTGTTCACTGTTCAAGGATATTGTAATATTATTGTGTTTGTTTTATCGGCCTAAGCCGATACATTGCAGTTACCAACTTGCCCCCATTATAGCGGTTTTTGTCGAATATCTCTGTCAGTTCTTAATCGATTTACACCAAACTTACAGGCATAGTAGTGTGCCAAAAACCACGTCTCCGTGAATTTTTTGAGCTTTTTACCTTACGCGGTTTCAGAGCACGGCGTGTGCGTACCACGGTGTAGCGAATCCCTGGACTGCCTCACACTAGCATAATTTGGCTTAATTAACGTATTTTCTGTATGAAAGAATGCCCGACGTCTTAAAATCGAAATATTTCTGTCGTGGGCGTAGCCAGAATTGAAAAACCTGAAAATTTCGCATTTTGATCCCCATACGCCTGCGCGGCAGCATATCGACATCAGCAATACATTTCATAATTTCAAAAATGGTTTCAGCAGTTAGGGCAGATGCCACAGAAGTGCCCTGCCCATGCCCAAGACAAAATCCTCTAGCACAAACGGTTTACCCGCTACAGGGCGGTAAAGTGCATCCAAATTTAAAAAAAAAAATTCAGAAAAAATTTTCATGCTCCACTACCACCAGAAGTGAATCCATTGGTGAAATCCGTTTTTAAGTCCGTTCACAGTTAACGGAGATATTTGCAATTTTGTGACCGCTGTGTCTGCTCTTTCCCATACGTCGACACGCAGAGTCTACAACTAGGCGCGTAGGCCGATACTTCGCACTGGGCTTTCCCGGTGCAGCTTTTTCTAGTTAAACTTTGATTGTTGTTTTGATTTTATTATAACCAATTTAAAGATATGTTTTAGACTTGTGTTGCAATATTATATACATGATAATAAGAAAATAATGCTAAAACAAATTGAGTAGGGGAACCTGTGTGTTACAGCTATTATGATGATAAGTCAGTGTGTCTATTGTAAACCGCGCTGGATTTAAAAATCTAAGTGTATATTTGACTGTTTGGATCGATTCCGCCAATTACGTCTTGATGCGTGTCCCTGTCAGAAAAAAAACAAGAAGCTGAGCTACTGCTTAGAAACGGGGCGTCAGCAATGCATTTCTTTGTAGCTAAGTTACTTTCTATCGCCGTAATGATCTACACCTACGTCTATCACCTGCGAAACTTACGTCCGATGATCCGCTAATTTGTTACGTACACAGCGAATAAGCTTCAGTATGCGACCGCAGCGCGTGCGCATGACGCGCGACCCCACTGTCGTTTGATGTCTCTTCTAGAGAACCTCTGCGAATACCCACATAAACTTTATATAGCCGAAAACTAGAGTCCCTGGGCTACATAACAGCTGCTGAACACTGTCGAATTTCTGCATGAACTTTTTATCGCCAACACTATAGAGTCCTTGGGCTATGCGCCAATGAAGATTTCGTGATCCCGAGTTGACACAGTGCCATCGTGTGACAGACAGACGGACGGACAGACATACAACCCGACCGTAGCTAATACATGGCTCTGCGCCTTGTAATAATAGCTGTTGAGAGCAGTTGATATGCCGAGTGCTGCCGGCTGTAGTTTAGATTGACGTTAGGCCTACGGACTAGGCCCTATTTTACGGTATATCGAGCTAGCAACTTTTTTGCTGAGCTGTTTGGTCCTGGCTGTTGTCCGTATTGTATCGGATAAGAAGCAACTCCATGTGCACGGAGTGAACAGATTTAGCGCGTTGCCTTTGTTGAGATGTATGAAATGGTATAGCCTAGGCCTGGAGTAGAATTGGCGGGCCCTGTTTCCATAAATGCTGCTGGTATTTGCGCTGTAGATGAACGGGTTGAGGTATGTCACGGTTGTGGACATTGTGGTGTCGAAGACCGAAAATAAATTAGGCTATTGGTCTTGGTCTTGGTCTCGCACTATTGATCTTGTGGTACATCCTGTTTCAGTTTTGAACTTGAATTTTATCGTCGCAAGTGAATTCACGTAACGATTACTCGCTGCTCGAAATTTAATTAGGCCTACTGGCTAAATCGCTAAATGATTTATTTAGAACCTGGTAAAACCAAGTAAGATGCCAAGGCCGTTGGCACTGACAGGCATCGCAGCACACATGAACGCATTACATCAATGAACAAAACGGAGAAGAAAGAAGAAAAAAATTAGAAATTTACATACTGAGACAAGTTAACACGCTCGATAAAGGATTTAAACTTTCGTATGCTTGCAAAGTCTTCCACTGTTGCTTGCAAACTATTCCAAATTTTAACAACACGGTTTCCAAAAAAGTACTGACGCGAGGATTCTGCTTACAAATACCGCTGCCGCCTGTGCGTCGATTTAACGATGGTACTGTAAGGTCTGGATGAATGAGTGAGTGAGGATAGGGTTTAATGGCACATCAACACAGTTTAGGTCATTAGCGCCGAGCTTGACCCGAAAAACAGGCACAGAGTCCCGTACAGTAAAGGAGAACCGTCGCTATATAAATCTTGCCAACATTGGTATTTAGTATTACTTATTCCCTTATCGCCTTTCCAGTTTCCACTGACTCCAAAACACGTGACCTCGATTGAACTTGAATTTTTGTGCCGGTACGTTTGGAGCTCTGAAGCCTGGCTTTCGGAGCTTAGCTACTCTTAAACTTGCAGTAAATGTTGTCAACGAACTTTCAACCGAAAAGAACAGCTGCGGCATCGCGCGGTTTCCTTGCGACAGCACAGCTTTCTTTTTTGCATGTAAGCTTAACCACGGCGTTACGTACGTACGTTAGACCGTGGTTACATGTAAAATAAGACATTTTGCAAAACATTTGCGAAAATGTTTTAGTGTTTTATTTAGAGGTTATCACACGGCTGTTTTCATATCTGCCCGTATATCAAGCCCGAGCGTTGATAACTGCCCGAGACGTACCGAGGGTAGTTATCGACAGAAGGCTTGATATAGGGCCAATATGAAAACAGCCGTGTGATAACCTCTTTATCATACGATCAAACTTCCATATTCGCCAACAAATCAATTACTTTTATATGCCGTAATAGTCTACTAGAATCTATATATTAAAACAGGGCTGTCCGGTGTCGGACCGCTTTGCATACAGCGCCCCGCCCATAGCGGCGGTATCACTGGGCGTGGCGTGCGCCAAGGTCAAGACGACACGGAGCGAAGCGACGTGTCGGCTTGTAATGCTGAAAGTAACTGATGAATGACTGATCGTCTGCTGCGGTGTTTACACAGCGCTATCGCTAGGCTGCAACAACCAGTAAGAGACGTACGTCGCTGCCGATGACATATAGAAATTCCGAACTAAGCTACGCTCTCTATAGAAGCGTTCGCACTGATATCAGCCCCAGGAATTTCCATCTATAACGGACCGTTGCTAATGATAACAGCCCGTTGCTAGGTTATAACAGCCCGTCCGCAAGCGGCTGATATACGTCGATCGTATGATAATGTACATAATTATAACCGCCACTAAAATGTTTTGCAAACGTTTTGCAAAATATCTTGGGCTAAAACATATGCAAAAACGTTGCAAAACATTTTTGCAGATGTTTTGCAATGTTGAACGCATGTTGAAGATAGGAGGTAATTGCAAATGTTTTGCAAAATTATCTGTACATGTAACCGCCCCTTTACGTGAGGGCAGAAGATAGACAAGGAAGAACGCAGACGACAAATTGTTGATCGTACACAGTCGACAATAGTATCTCGTGTTAAAATGCATCTGTCAAACATTGCACATAATTATATAATATTTTCATTTCGAAGTGGTGTCAACCAGAATTAATACAAAGTTCAGAATTATGTATAAAACAATTATTTTTGCGTCCTGACAAAAACTAGGTGCCTACAACAGTTGCGTTCCTGTTATACTTTAAATGTGTAATGACATTTTACAGTACAGTAACTGAGTAATGTCACTGCTGCCCTCTGGCGAATCAATAATTTATTGGTTTATCGGGCGGTCGGTCTTTCTTGTTTTTCTCCAAACAGTAACACTCTTCGCCGTCTCTTCGCCAACTTTCTCTAAACTTCGCCATACGACGGAGGTTCGTCGGCAATAGAGAACTTCCCCTTTACATTTAGTTAAGTGCCGTTAAAAGAGATTAAGGGACAAAAACCCAATTTGGGGATTTTTTTCGCACACCGCATCAAGTTTTTTTACAGGGCGTCAGCATAGCTTGCTATATGCAGATCTCTGTCAGACCTGCCAACTGACCCGCTTTTGAACCCCAAACCCGTCTGATCCGCCAGTGTCCTGAAAAACCCTCCTGAAGTTTGATCGGACAGTTAGTGATGCTGAAATGTTGAGTAACTTTAGGCCTAAGTATTGAAATGTAAAAAAACTTACCAGTTGTGCAGCTTGTGCTGACATTGTAATAGACCCCGGAGCCGCCGTCACGAAGCCGCCGCCGCCAGTCATATTGCTCCAAGTCGGAGTCAGTCATATTTATGCGACTGAGTCGCAGCCGTCAGTCATATTTCAATCTGACTCAGTCAGTCATATTTTCAACGACTGGCGGCGGCTAAGCTTATATTACCTATTTAAACATGTATTAATTATTTATTAGAACTACGAATGCTTTTTGCTACAATTTAGAAGTGTAAGCTTAATGGTTTGCAACCGAGTTCCCACAGAGCCGATAAACTCTGTTTTATTCGCGATAACGTTGATTTTGTAATGTAGGTTAAAGTGCTAAATGCTGATTGCCTGATAAGACTAGGCCTACACGTCTTTGCTCCAGCATACTAAATGTGATTTGATGGCCATGGATGATATCCTTGAACATTAGGCTATAAGCTTAACATTTCTTGCAGATGTTCTTTTTGGTGAACAATGATTGTCATTATACTGAGCTATGTTCTATAGGCCTATTAAGCGTTTCTCTGTCATCTCGTGGTAAATTTTCATTGTATCAGTGAGTCTGTGACTAAGAAGCTGTTAACTGTACCTAGTCCCCGGAGTCAGTCGGCTATGCAGTTATCGACTGACTTGGCGAGTTATCGACTGCTAGTCGACTTAAGTCGACTAGCCGTTAGCTTAACGACTGACTAAGTCGATAAATCTTATCAACTGACTTAACGACTTGCTATCGACTTCCAGGCCCGCCGAGAGCCACAGAGGGGCCAGG
>Ga0209679_1000877_pt1 | contig 11841 bp, 6 predicted proteins | sample WorMetHEROISLAND_4_FD_187408 | JGI IMG/M metagenome (GOLD analysis project Ga0209679, IMG submission 187408) | Marine gutless worms symbiont microbial communities from Max Planck institute for Marine Microbiology, Germany - Olavius sp. 2 HERON... ...
ATATTTTTCACACACTGTGCACCATTCAGTAGGCTTAAGTAAGGTTTTCCGCCGTCCTAGCAAATTTCTGCACGTTTGGTGGCGGAAATTCCGCCAACGTAGATTTCTTCTTTGCGAAACGCGAAAGTGCGAACGGTAATTTGCGAAAAGCGCTGTCATTCGTCGAAATGTAGAAATAATTACTGACCCTAACCCTAACCCTATCAACCGTATCCCTATCCCTAACCATAAGTCGTTGCAGGTCTACATTCCGACCAATCACATCGCTTTTTGCAGCCTGTTTCGCAAATTACCTTTCACACTGTCGCATTTCGCAGATTACCAACAGCCACTTTTGTAGGGCTATGATGGTAGTTTGCTTTTGGGCATCCCTGTTACAAAGCATTTTCGGCTGAAAAAATAAGTCCAAAAATATTGTTCGATCTTATAGCTCCCTTTCCCTTTCCGTGGGGACCGGGGCCTCTCTCTAATACAGTGTTACATAGGACTACACAAGTGTCCCAGCCAAATGGCACCTCATTGCATCAAATGACTTGAACAGGGTGTACGAGTGTGACAGACAGACCACACATGGATACATCTGCCGTAAAAGGTGGCACCACGGATGCTTTCAGCAACGCTGCCTTAAAATGCCTGAAAAATGTTTATTGTGTAAATTATTTATTTCTGCACATCTTTATTGACAATTAATGTTCTTTGCGGTAATGTTTTTATGACGATTTTGCTTGCTTAAATGAAATTATATGGTTGTTCTGTATCCGAGTATGAACGAGTAAGGAAAATGTCTGTACAAATTATGAATTTCTGTAGATTGTGGTAGATACTGGGTACCCGGTACTGATAGTTAGAAGTAATGTTTTTGTGACAGTTTGCTTGGTTAAGTTTTGTGGATGTTCTGTAGCGTCTGTCTGTCTGTCACACGGGTGATTCATGCAAAAACGGCTGAAGTTAGGATCATGCGATTTTCACCATATAGTAGCCCCATCCCTCTAGTTTTTGCTCGGTAAGCTTCATCCAAAAATTCTGACGGGTTCCCCCTGAACGAGGGCGTCAAACAAGGGTGGGGTAGGAAAAATTCAACCAATAACTCGCCGTATCTCAGAAACAGTGCAAGATCTAGACCAAAGTTACTATTAATCGCAAATAGGAAGTCACATAAGCCCTTTCGATTGGTGCCAAAATCAACGACCTTGGATGACTTTGAACGGCTGATACGCATTCTGTTCCAGAAAAGGTGTGTCTTTCGGAGCCCACCACAAAAAAATGAATGAAAATAGACCCACACTATCACCAACAAAAATGTAGGCCATTGACTCTTGTTTCTGGCGACATAAAGTTTGTGCGGATATTCACAGGGGTTCTCTTGAGAGTGGGCGTGCGTCAAACGACGGGGTAATCGAAAACGTCGATTTTCATGGCTTTTGGACGCTTAGGAAATGAGGCCAACATTATTATACAGTATTATTTAGTACCCTGTCGCCTTTCCAGTGACCCCAAAATATATGACCTTGAATGACCTTGACAGGCTATTTGGCATTAAATTAAATTCTGTTTTCGCGCTGGTTTGGCTGGCTGAGATGGCGCGACTTCGGAAAATAATTGCGTGAAAACTAATAAAGATAGACACATACTGTCAGTGGTGCGAATCTTTGGCAGGGACTCTAGTTTCTGGTGATATAAGGTTTGTGCAGATATTCGGTAGGGTTCTCTAGAAAGGAGACGTTAAAGGACAGTGGGGTCAGTCACGCGTTAACGCTCATCTAGCTTTACGCATCAGTATCTCGGAAACGGCACGTCCAAATTTACTATTAATGACTAATAGGAAGTTGCATGTGCGCTTTTGATTGGCACCAAGGTCGATGACCTTGGATGACCTTGAACTGCTATAAGTTCGAATTTTCTCAGAATTTCACGTGATTTCGCAGGTTTGAGAGGCAACAACGGCAAAACGAACGAAGATAGACCTGTACTGTCAGCGACAGAATTGTAGCCCACTAAATGTACTTTTCAGCGATGCATAGATTGATATTGCTGTGTGTTCCTCCGCTAGGAGTCTACAATTAAAATACAGTGGGCGAAAATGGCAAATAGGAAACGGAAATAGGAAATCGCATATCGTTGATTTGCTGTAGATTTCTTCCCTACAGGCCTTCATACACGCACTGCTGTCGCGCGCTTACCTTAGGCTTTCTTGTATGTCAAGGTTTTCGGCGCCTTGTGACTTTTTCGACTTTTTGTTTAAGTGCACCGTGTACATGTACACTTATTTACTTGCTTACCAACATCTGTAAACCTATATGGTTTTGAACATATGCAGCATACAGTCAACAGTTTGTGCTGCTTAATTGTTTTTATTTGTACTTTTTGTGGTTGATGTTACTGCAGGTTGAACTTGATATATGGTTATTGTTGTGTTCTGTGGACTGTAGATTGTTGCATTACGTTCGACGGTGAAACGAGCAAAAAGTCAAACAATTCACAGCCTGGTGAAGCAAATAAAACAGTACAGGAAGAGAAAGTTAGTTTTTGTCATTTTTTCACACTGATGATCTTAACTGGTTCTGATTTTAGCCAGTTAATCATGAGTTTTTAGTTGAATTATCCAAGGGAAAAACTATGTTGCATAGCTTTGAATTGATTTTTGATTCGGTGTCATCTCACTGAAGTGTTATTTAAATGAAATTGAGTCACATGCATCTCACTGTTCAGTACTTTGAACAGGAATAACCTGGAATAACTCAAATTGGCTGTTTAAACAAAAATTTAAAGTAGCAGTAGTATTGGTAACTTTTGTGCTACTTACTCATCTTACCACTTTGGTTTCAAGGCCAATGCCAAAAATTTTGTCCTTAAGGCTAAGTTATTAAAGCTAAGTCCAAGACACAGCAATCACTGCTTCAGCTGTGGTTAAGGATAAGGAAATTGGCATTGCTGTTTTTTTTAAATTACAGAATCTATATCACGATGGCTGTTATTTTAGCAAGGTGTCGTCATTGGAGGACGTCTGTGGTTTTAGTGGGTGAAAATATCGGATTGAAAAGCATTATAATTTCTTTGGATGTAAAGCATCTAAATATTAATGTTGGCAGACCCTTTCCCTGTTGAAATGGTAACAGACTTACTGCTTTGCAACGAGCAACCTACCCATGGATCCTGTGGACTTACTGCTACAAAGAATCAGTGATGTGGACAAGATCAAAATCTCAAGACCAAGACCAAGGCCATAGAACTTGAGACCAAGACAAAGACCAAGCTATATGAGACCAAGACTGAGACGATAATTCCAACCCTAATTCTGTTGAAAACCAAAATTTAGATATCGTAACATCACTAGTAAATTCTCGCATTGTTTAGCCAATATCATTAGGTGTTTGTATATCATTTTTATCAATTAACTTATGAAGATGAAAATTCAAAACCGAGACGATTTACCATGCCATGACCAGTGTGATGGAGACCGTAGACTTCGAGACTAAGACCAAGCTGTTCAAGACCAACATCAAGACTGCATTCAGGACCAAGATGATGCCACATCACTGCAATGAACTGTATACCAATTACCAATTGCAATACATCCAATGTAAATATTTTACTTTTTCTGCCTTGAAAGACTTATTTTGTATATAAGTGTAGACAATTAGAACATCATCGGTTTTGTGAAAGAAATTCACTTTCATAGTCAACATTGTTTGTCATTAGTCATTACTATTTTATTGTGGATAAATGGCTTTGATTTTACATCTCTTTTTATCTTGTTATTTATTACTCACCCATAGTCCAGGATTTCTCTGAACGTGGAAACTCAGGGAATTCTGTGCAACCTCAGGGAAAAATTGTAACAAACAAAGTATTTTTAGTTCATCATTGAAATATTTGGTCAGAGTGCGGTGGTGACCTGTTATATGATATTGCTGGAGTTGATGTTGAATGACCCTTGATGAAAGTCATTATTACATTTACTTTTTGTTGCGATAACCTAGGGAAAAGTAAGTTTATGGCTCTGGAAAAGCCTGGAAAACTCAGGGAATTTTCTCCTACTTTGTAGCCACCCTGTAGTCATTTTTCTATAAAATTTCTGTGCACTAAATGGCTCTTCAGGTGCTCATGTTTTGTTAAGAAACTACTGCTTGCTCACCTTATATTAGAATTTGTCATATTTTTTGTTGGTGTAGAGGTACTGAGGAGCAGATTGCTGCAAATAACAAGAAAATCGATCGCCTTTTCGCTGAAATAACGTTGCTCAAGGTAATTCAGTTGCACGTTTTGACTGATGAAGTGTGTTGTGAAACACGAATGATTATTAGTCGTCTGATGCGTGTTAAACAAACAAAATTATTACAAAACAGTCTGTTGTAAGAATTATTTTGCTGTCGGTTTATTTGTGTTCATTTTGACGGCAGATCATTCAGCCTGGTGAAGGCATCTTGACTTGCAATTCAGATGTGTAGTGTTGGTTTCAACTTGCCAGTTTACATTACTACTCACATTTGCCTCTGAAGTTACAGCAGATGATAGTCTAGATCTGCTACTACTGCTACTGTCGATTTTTGTTTAACTCAGGGTGCGTACAGATCCTGGAAAGTCATGGAATTAGACCTAGGTTCTGGAAAGTCATGGAAAATAAACCAAATGGTTGCCGTATTTCTGACCCATGTACATGTTCTTGGCCTTTACATACATTATCATCGTCCACCGTCAGACTCGGTTCGATCTGTTGTTTAGTATAATTATGAACTGTGTTACATATTCAGTGTTATATCAAAATCTGATTTGTTGGATATCCACTCGATTAAACCGTCCTGGAAAGACATGGCAAATGGGCATAAGTGGTCCTGGAAAGTCCTGGAAAACGCACATAAAAGGTCCTGGAAAGTCATGGAAAACCAGTTTCAGTGCTCTGTATGCACACTGTTAACTCGCAAGTTTTTCATAGGTACTTCAGGTACGGTCATGACCTCCAAGAGTGAACTATTGGTAGACGGACTTTTTAGAAGCCGAATGATCTTTTTCGTTACCCAACCAGCAGCTTCAAAGCACCGAATGATGACACTCTTTGGCACTCGAGAAATAAGTATAATTTAGAATTTTAATTTGTAGAAATTTTCTAAAAATATTGGCATGCATGTACTTGCTAATTACAGGTTGTCAACGTAATGGTATAAATGTTGTTCAGAATTTGTGAGCATTTTGATGTTGTCCAACAGTGGCCCAACAGTTACTGAAAGTTTGCTTTTCACTACTGGCCAACTCGATTTTTTCTCCATATTATTCCACAGTTGCACTCTCATACTGCCTATCTCTACTGTTGTGTCTGGAGTGGTATAACGGGTCGATAACTTCACGGGTGCACTCAGCCGTGACCAAACGAGTACAGTGTAGGCTACACTACCGACCGTCTGCGACCATGGAATAAATGTGTTAAACCACTGTCTGGAGTGGGACAAGTTCATTTAACATTCACTTATCCCACTTCAGACAATGGTTTAACATACAGTAAGTAGGTTGAACCGACTGTGCATCTGAGTGTATGTGTGTTTTGATATTCTTCAGTTTATACCTGTTTGTAGACGTGAAGATGATGAGTTGATGGTGATTGATTTGTGTATTTAGAAAGTGAACCTAGACAAGGCAGCAAAATACAGTCTTGGAAATACGAGGACTATACAGCAAGTTGCCAGCCAGGTATTTGCTTTCTGGGCCCAGAAGGCGGGTCCCAAAAAGCCACTCTGGTTGTTATGGCTTTAAATAAATTTCATTTGTACTTGTTAAACTTCACACGTGCTGTTAGTTGTGCTGGAACTTCCTCAGTGATCTTTTATTGTCCATTGCAGGGAGACGTTGAAAAGAAGATGCTGACCAGAATTGCCTGCAGTAAATTGTTGCAGAAGAAGATCACCAGATGGCGCCAAGAACATGAAGATTGGGAGGCTCTGGCGGCATTTGCGCTTTCAAAAACTACCGGCCGACGATTCAAAAATAAGCCACATAGCGCGTCAAATTCAGTGCCCGACGTCGTCAGTTCTGGAGAAACTACTGTTGCTCGGACTAACGTTTCTGACGCGACTGCCATAAATGCTTCTAAACAAAAACGGAATAATGAAATTTCAGATTCAGACTCCGTGACTTTAGATGACAGGAGCCAGCAGACGTCATCTGGTGCTGTTAAATTATCAGAAAGTAAACGTGTATTGAATACGTCTCGTCATAACGAGCAGGCAGCAGAGAGTTTGCAGATGAAGAAGCCGAGTGACAGATGCCCTTCGGTTTCTCGGTCTGATGTTGTTGTTAAACAGATCAGCCTCGATGAACTGTCGGATGAAGAACTGTTTCTACCACCACCCGATGAAGAAACTTCGGAGTCTGCACGGGAAGCCGCGCTGTCGTCTGCCGGTTCAAAGATAGCAAGCGGTTTTTTTGTTGTTAGTGATGAAGAAGATTCAGGTGGTGAATGTCCTGCGACCGCAGCACCAGCACAGACTGCAGCCTCGTCGTCAGATACCGATGACGATGGTGACGATGCTACAAGCAGAAGTGTGCTGCGAAGTAGTGTAAAGCTGTCGACAATGTTTGCTAGGTCACTTTCACAGCGCAAATCTCGTAATGTTGATAAACGTGCTGGACGCGATAAAAAAAGGAGTTCCGTTCATCAGAATCCACAACAGAGACTGAAGGAAAGGAACCGTTCTGACGGCAAACGATTTTCAGACAAACCGTTTACAAAGTCCAGAGGAAGTTTTCCCAACGTGCACGGGAGCCGCTACCCCAAGAAGAATGAAAAGTATTCTCAGGGAAATGCCAAAATGAACACACAGTATGTAGAACTGACATTGCATGTTGAGATTTGGGTTATGCGTATCGGTCTTTTTTTTTTGAAAAATTATGCATCTGATTTTCTCATGAAATTTGGCACAGATGTTCAGTAGCATAGCTACGGGTGGGCACGTACCCAGCCTGCCCCGCCGTGTTGGGTCGTTGGATTCGCGCAGATCCGAAGAGTTTTTTGTGGGGGGGAGTAGGGGGAAACGAAGTGACGGACTCGGCAACAAACCTGCATAGAAAAGCATTTGACTGCTGCAAACTGTTTGTATATATCTGGCTTCTGACCTCACCGGGGCTCCACCCCTGGACCCTGCTGAGGGACTTCCAGACCCTCTCTGTCCTGACTTCAGAGCCTGGCTAGCATTGTTGAGCTGGTGCCTTTACTGGCAAATAAATGTTGTTGTAGAGTTTTTATTGTGCTACCTTAGGCTGTAATACATGGTGATAATGATGATAAGCTTTGCAGCAAAATAACAGTGTTATGTAAACAGTCTCACAGACATTGTCTAGATTAATCAAAAATAATTACAGGTTACATGTGTGAATTTTGGTTTGTGTTGCTCAGTGCCAAAGGTGGTCAGTATAGGACAAAAGGCTCGTTTACAACCACTACAGGTGATGTAGGTGTTAAGACCGTACATCAGAAGAAACCAGGTTTGCCTATATCGAGTTACATTCTATTACTATTGCCAGCTGAAGGTCATGGATATGTTTGACACGTGTTGCACGTGAAATATTTGTCTTAGATAAAAAGTTGGTACCGTGTAATTCTACAAGTAGGGCTATGCAAAATTTATATAGCGTTGGCAAGATTTATATAGCGTCGGCTCTCCTTTACTGTAGTGGACTCTGTGTCTGCTTTTCGGATCAAGCTCGGTGCTAATGACCTAAACTCACTCACTTACAGTTTTTGTTTAATCGGACTGTTTCTAATTGTGACAAACAATGTTTTTTTAGTTCGTCATTCAAATATTTGTGTAAAACAGCTGTTGTCTGGGTAAACAGGATCATTGGGATCTCGGTGAGTACTCACTCACTCATTCACTCACTATTTTTGTTTAATCGGACTGTTTTTCTAATGCTGCTTAGGCTAACTCCCCAAGGGAGAATTTTGGGCATTGCTGCAGCAGTTTTTTATAGGCCGGATTTTTTACTGTCACTCAACCAAGAGCATACTAAGCAGTGAAGTAATTAACACACTTAATTGTTCAGCAGATGCAGGCTTACTGCCTCATTGTCCGGTACAGGGGCGGGTCTAGCCCAAAATTTCTGGGGGCCATCAGCCCCTTTACTATCGAGTCCATTTTAAAATCTGTTCTCCGAAACCAAAAAAATACAAACTCCTTATAGACTTACATTTTTCCAGCTAGCTTTTGAATCTGGGGGTGGGGGGCAACAAGTGAATCTTAATTAATTAACTGCTTATTCAAATTGATGGCGGCATTGCCCAGTTCTGATTGTGATAGTACAGGTTTCTTGTGCCAGTACTTCTACAGGACAGATGGGACCCCTGAGGTTGAAGTGAAGTAATTAAACACATGAATTGGCTCCATAGTGGAAGTACACTGATTATAAGTGTTAATGGTCATTACTAGATATACATGGTGTTCAAAAAAGCGGAACCCCGGTTTTAATTTTGCGATAACTTCCGTAAATGTATACCGATTTTAACCATTTTTTTATTGTTATAACAAGATATGTATGACACATAAAGTGAAATTACGCCTGCCATCTCACCTTTATTCTGTAACCCCCCTACCTAGCAAACACACTACTGATGCTACATTTTCGAATGTGTAACATTTTAAAGTTTACTCAAAACAGTTTATTTGTACTTATTCCATACTTGCTTACTTACTTATAGCAATGCTTTGTGACGGCACTATTACTGTCATGTTTTGTTTGTACGTAATGTTTTCTGTGTAATGGTTTTAATCGTTTTACGTGGTTTAATATGGGCAGAATAATGGAGGACGATCGCTGTTTGATCGCAGCACAGACTGTAATAAATGGTCGTGTATTTTGCTACAGTTATCAGCAACACTGTAGCAATGCATATTGCACAGAGCTGCCGAATTAACACGTTAATTAACACGTTAAAAAATTAATCGCAATTAAAAAAATTAACGCCGTTAAAAAATTAACGCACACGATAAATTCTATGAAACAGAGGTTCTAATATGCAATTGAACGGCGGTTATTTGACGATCGAATAATATTAATTAATTAATTATTAAGAACAAATATCGGTTAATTTGTCAGTTGTGCATCATGGTCTGATGGCAAGTTCGACAGTGGTCGCATCTTGTAGATGAATCGTGATCAGCAAGACGTGCAGTCGTTCGCTGACGGAAACCTACAACACAAACTAGACCTGTCGAACTGACGCATTAATTAACGTGTTAACGCGCGATTAAAATAATTAATCGCGCGATTAACGCGATTAAAAAAATTAATCGCTCGACAGCTCTAATAATTATGCAGTAAGCTGTCTCACTAAAATTAATCGTTCGACAGCTCTAATATTGCATATTCTGTGTAGGTTCCGAAAAGTTACATCCATCATGGGAGGCAAGCAGACAGCGGAAGGAACGCGAGAAGGACGTATTTGTCTTTCAGGGAACAAGAAAAACTTTTGCCGACGATGAATAGTGCTTTTACTTTCAGATTTCTACGTTAAAATACAATAGTGCCTTGACAGTTGTGCATTAAGTTACATTAGCAGAAGCTCTTGTTCAGTGGTTAATTAAACTGTTACTTGAACAAACTGGGTTCGATGCCTGCTGAGATATATGTGTGAATAACTAAACAGAGATATTTTAGTAACTGTAAGTGAAACTAAAGCGATTGTCATAACTAAAATGTCACTGTGACTTAGTGAACCCAACCGTTGAGGGCAAAAAAGAGGACATTTTTTGAGTCCGGATTTGAGCATTGGTGCAGTAGGCCTACATGTGTACTGTTTCCAGGTAAAAGTAAAAAGCCCGCCTCCGAAATGACCTATATTGTGTCGGGTGGGGCGTTAAACTCTACTCACCCCCCAGGTAAAAGTTATGAAACTAGTCGTGGCTTGACAGTTTGAACTAGCATGATACTAGATGGTTACAGAGTGTTATATCATATGTATACTAACAAAGTAAACATATACATTAACATTGTTATTTGACTTAAGACTGTAGAGAATTCTGTGATTATGTGTATGTTAAACGAACTTATTTCACTCCAGACAGTGGTTTAACACACTTATTCAACGGTCGCGGTCGGTTGATAGTGTAGCCTATACTGTATTCGTTTGGTCACGCCTGAGTGCACCCGTGTAGTTATCGACCCGATGCACCACTCCAGACACAATGGTAGAGATATAGTAGAGATAGGCAGTAGCAGCGCGACCGTGGAATAAGTAAGTGAAGTAGTTTAAACCTGGCCCTGGGTGTGGCTGAATTTGGGTTTTTGGAAGACTGAAATCCGGTACAGCACTAGCAAAACCAGGGTTTGGAAACCTGGGTACGTACCCAAAAGAACCCACTGGGTTTATATGGTAAACCCCTCAGAAAATTCAGTAACAACCTGCTCAAACAATCCAATTAACACACATCAACAAAAATCAGTTTTTTAATTAGCATATGTCGACTTCCCTATAGCACATTGCACAGCAAGCAAGGCACTGCAACAGGCAAGTGGATGTCAACTGCCACATAACAATGGTAACTATGGTCACTACTAATAGCACATCTCAACCAATGGACATACAGTACTAACTGGACGAGGCAAACTATCTAAGACACTCAGTAAACACTGCACTGTTAGTTACCGATATGTTACATGTCTGGGAGCAGGCACAAATGCACTTGCAGTAGGTAGTCAGTTAACTGATAACATGCTTGCAACCAGTGGCTGCAAGTGGTATTGCACACCGAAACCTGCCAATGTAAACCAGCTTAACACAGAGACTAAGCCGCTATTAAATGACAAGAGTTAATTACAAACTTTTATATACAATGACAGCATGCAAAACATTAACTTTTAGACTTTACACTACTAGAAACACTACAACATTCTAGGACCTGAATTCCCGATGTCTCCATGGTAAAAATAATCCAACAAATACACTGTGCTTCTCCAGCAACCAGTTAAACTGCCCGACATTCACAGTATGGCACGAGACGATGTAACAGTTAGTGCAACACTTTGGCCATTTGTTTATTTTGTCATTTCTGCAGCCATAGTCAACCTGGATGACTTGAGATTACAATACACTGCTTGATCTGGTCTTTGTTGAGATAATCTCTTCAATGTGTATTGAGCAAGCAAAAGTGTATAATCCTACATTCAGACAATAAATGAGTACAGTATATGCAAACTAATACCGCTACTTAAAGTGGTGAACAGGTGGCAGTGCTCAATGCATAAGCTATTATAACACCAACCTCTTCTACCTCAGTAATATCACATTATAGTTTTGTTAATGTCACGTACGGCATTGTCCTGTGTTCTAATTTTGCTACACCTACTGATTCACAGGCTACATGCTTCTTCTTAATGACATCATACTTTTATACAACTCAAAGGAAATTGTTTCCACAGAAACAGTTAAATAGCTTCACACGCACTTCTACAACAATCATGCAAGCAGTAAATGTCATGCATACCGAATTTCAGGAATGGTTAAAAATAACCTTTTCTGGACAATTTGTCTTGTTGTATCTGCTAGCAAATTAAGCGTATAACTGTAAGTGGCACTCTTGGAGTGCCAGCTTTTACTGGTACAGAATTACTTTTAACTAGAGCTGTCGAACGATTAATTTTTTTAATCGCGTTAATCGCGCGATTAATTATTTTAATCGCGCGTTAACGCGTTAATTAACGCGTCAATTCGACGGGTCTAGTTCATGTTGTAGGTTGCCGTCAGCAAACGACTGCACATCTTGCTGATCACGACTCATCTACAAGATGCGACCACTGTCAATCTTGCCATCAAACAATGATGCATAACTGACGAATTAACCGACATTTGTTGTTAAT
>Ga0209679_1000878_pt1 | contig 11837 bp, 5 predicted proteins | sample WorMetHEROISLAND_4_FD_187408 | JGI IMG/M metagenome (GOLD analysis project Ga0209679, IMG submission 187408) | Marine gutless worms symbiont microbial communities from Max Planck institute for Marine Microbiology, Germany - Olavius sp. 2 HERON... ...
TGGCCACGTGATCGCCGTCATCCAATAACAGCTGTCCTAAATTGTTTACTCTGATTTCGGCTGCGGCATAATGTCACGTGACCGCTGTCAACCAATGGCAACTGTTGTTCAAATATAGGTCAACCAGACAGTCAAGTTGACAGCCAGTCAGCTAACTGAGGTGTCCTGCAACGGAATTTCTACTAACCAGACAGTTATGCAAATTTACAACTTGACTGTAGGTCAGCTGACTGACCAGTTAACTGAAAGAACGAGAAACCGGCCCTGAAAGATGAACAAAGTCCACGTTTCATTGTTTGCAATCTCAGTGAGTGAGGACTGGGGAGTACCATTTAACATCCCAATTCACACACAATGCATCGTTTCAGACACGAGTATTTCCAGGCAGTCAACTGCACTGGTACTGACAACTGAAGTTACCGAACCCAAAACAACTGACAGAAAACACACAGAAAAAACAAGCAATATGACAAATGAAAAATAGTTTTAGTTGCAAAAACACACCCAAAAACACGTAACTTTGCTCCAATAAGCCAAAAAATTATATCAAAAAAAAATTAACAAAAACCCTAACCAGGGACCTATCTATATTCTCCTTAAAAACCCTCCAATTTTTATGGTTCATCCATGCAGGAATAAGTTTAGCTGTAACAGAAGTTTAGAGTAACAGAACATACATACATACATGCATACATACCGGTGAAAGCAATGGCATTTGCAGCTGACTTCAGCATCTCAGCAATACGACCAGCTTCCATGTCCAGTTTCTCCACTGAGTCAAAATACTCGGCAGTTCGCTTTGCCTCTTCAATAACACTCTTCTCCAAGCTGCTGAACCAGAATGGGTTGTCCATTCTCACTGAGTCCAAAACCGCTTTCCAGCATATGTCGTGGAATGTTGCTTCACCAGATGAAGACCATGCAATCTAACATACGTTTGAAAATAAAATCAACAGTGACCAATTTCATAAACACACAATATATTTGAACTGGAATACAGAACTGTATTTTTCTATATTCATTTATTCATTTCCAAATAGTATATCTGGGAAGTGAAGCACAGCTTTTTATACAAGCAATGGTGAAATCTTGCTGTACAATGTCTCCAAGGTCCTCAACATAGCCGAGTCCTCAGTGTAGCTGAAGCCATAGGCAATATGTGCTCCAACGTAGTTTCAATTTCTGCATTTTCGCGCTTGTGTAGTACTGCCTAGCGGTGGCGCCCTCTAACAAATGCTTATGAGTCGAATATATTAGCAGCAACAGCATCCCATTATACTGTATGTACACCGTGGTCCAATAGAAGACAAGACACCAAACTCTTGTCCATAACTTAGCCAAATAATGACCGATTTTCAAAATTCTTTCATAGTTACACTCAGCAGGAAATTTGCAATAAGGACGTCACTAGAGATCCCGCCACACCTTAATGGCGTCGCTACACTACCTTGCGAAATATTAGTTTACAAAAATTGCATCGACTGAAACTACAGCAACAGCAGACGAGGCGTGCGCATAGTGAAGAGAATGTGACTGCGATAGGTAAGCTAGCACTAAGCCAATAAGACCAGCAACAAATTTTTATGGACAAGAGTTTGGTGTCTTGTTTTTATTGGACCACGGTGTACATGCATTGTGCCTATTGTGAAATGCAGACTAGGTTAGACTGGGTCGTCAACACTGAACTTTCAGGAACTCCTGAGGCAGGAATTTTTACAGGCTGGATGCTCTTTCAGGTGCCCAACAGTGTGTAGGTACTGAAAGGTGACATTATATACATCTGACATTTATGTGAAGAACAAATTTCAACTTGATAGCTACCTCCATATGTTCCCGTTCATCAGCTTCAACCACAAAGGACTTCACTTCAACACGAGCCATGCCGGGTTCAAGATCTCCTTGGATGCACTTCCGCAGACTACATCGATCAGTTTCCAGTGCACTATCCATTATCTATCCCATAAATAAATAATCAGTGGTGGGTAGCAACATGTTACATGTAATTTTATTACAGTAAAAAATACTTTTTCAAGTAACAAGGTAAGGTACTCAATTACTTTACAAAATCTAACAAAGTAAAGTAATTAATTACTATAAAAATTACCTAAAAAATTAAAAGTAACAACCTACATAAACTGTTACTTGTTACATTTTAATTGGTTCTGCTGTTCAGTATTTATCTGCATCTTATGACATATTACATGTCTGCTTCTGTCAATGTGTGTCAGTGACTCACCAGTTTGTGATATTGGCTCTAAAAAGTGTATTTGTAATTTTGTGTACGACAGATAGCTTCTTCTACTTTGGCTCACAAGACTGCTGACTGCGTGTCGACAGCATTAGTGACTCATAGACATTAGAGCGCAAGCAAGTTGCGCCACAAACGATGAATCACTACAAAAGCAGTCTTCTAGTTCGAATAGTTTTCAAAAAAACCGCTACTGTCATAAGACATAATAAATGGAAAAAAACTTACTACACGTCCGCTTTAATGTATTAATAATCAAATTGTTTACATTTGCTACTGCAATCCTGAGACATAAATAGTTATTTTATGTCCCAGCTGCAATCATCAAAGAGTAGCTACAACAATCAAATTAAGCAACTACATCGTGTCTCAGAAAAAAACTGCGAACTTATCTTTTGCTCTTTGTCTGTCACACCGATTTCAATAAAAATTGGAAAGGTTGTCCCGGAAATAACCCTTAATAAAACTGTGCCTAAAGTATGTGCTTGCACTACCTTAGGAAATTCGAAGTATCAGATTGAGCAATAATTAACATTTAAATGATTAACTGAATAGCGACAATCACGACTGACAGTTATTGTCTCTCAAAAAATCACACGTGTCACATCACATCATCTTTATTACAGCATATACTCAAAATGTCCGCCTCCAGCACGAATGCAAGGCCCCGCAAGCGCGTAGAACGCTGACACCACTCGCCAAGAGCAACAGCATGTTCAATAACTGCGTGACTCAGAGCGGCCCATTCACTGTTGATGCGTAGTTTCAGTTCGTCGACGTCAGAATTATTTTCTGAGCCGACGCATGCACTACCCAGTATGAATTCATTGTTGTAAACGGCCAAACTACTTCTACATTTCACAAGGTAGTGTAGCAACAGTATTAAAGTGAGGTAGGCAAACTATAGTCATTTACGTCAAGTTTCTTCATGATGTTGCATGCCAAAACTTATTAACATCGGCCAATGTTTCACGGAATTATTCAAAAAATAACACTGGCACAGTTTTTTTCTGAGACACGGTGTAGATTAACGCGCGCAACACTATTCAGACATCGGAGCGGAGCGGAAAACGGAGCGGAGCGGACGAAAAAGTCAGATGAGTCGAGCAGAGCAGTGAGCGGGAGTCGGAAAAGACGAGCGGAGCGCGGAACGGGAGGTCACGGGGCGGAAGAGGAGCGGTGAGCGGGCTGAATGGATGAATCTGCCGCTCATTGCCGTCAATTTGGTAAAGCGTGTTGCCCTCTGTACAGTCTGTACTATGCATTTTTAGAGGCGAAGCATGGCCCAGGCCCTGGGACCAGTCGATTAGGAGTCTTCAACTTGTTGAAGCGTGACCATATGCTCCGAAGAAAGAAAGAAGAAAGAAAGAGTGTATAAAGGCCCTATATCGAACACTGCACTGCAGGGATGAGCCTGTCTCAGAAAAAAGACGTCACCCAGTTATTTTCGCTATAACTTTGTCTACAACAGTACAAGCAACCAATTTTCAAAATTTTTGGCATTCTTATACTGCATGAAATTTGCAACAAGGTAATATTCAGCTGTCTCACCTGATTTGTGAGCGGATCAGAAGCGGAGCGCAGCTGGCCGAAAAGTCACGTGAGTGGAGCGGACCGGTGAGCGGGAGTCGAAAAACGAGCGGAGCGGAGCGCGGAGCGAGAGGTCGCGTTGCGGTGAACGGAGATTTCAGAAATGGGCTTTAACGCGGAGTAGCAAAACAACCCGCTCCGCTCTAATGCTCTGACACTAATGCGGTGTGATATGGAATCTGTTGTAAGTTAATAATAATTATTACAAGAAAACCGTGCTATCGCAAGGAAACCGCGCGATGCCGCACTGTTCTTTTCGGTTTAAAGTTCGCCGACAACATTCACTACAAGTTTGAGTTGCCAAGCTCCGAAAGCCAGGCTTCAGAGCTGTAAACATACCGGCACAAAACAGAATTAAACGCAAAATGGCGATTCAAGGTCATTCAAAGTCACGTGTTTTGGAGTCAGTGGAAAGGCAATAAAGCACTAAGTAATACTGTTACAATAACGTTGGCGTTATTTGTTATGGTTAACCAGGTCAGTTTCTTGAATATTCTGCGGATCACGGTCCGCTTCCGCACATCTCCGCTGGTCACGTGTGCAAACAGACACTACAGTAAATACGCAAATAGGACAAAATCTACATCTCTGCCGCTGACAGTATGGGTCTACCTTCATTCAAATTTTCGTGGTGGGCTCTGAAAGACGCATGTTTTGAAACGTAGTGCGCAACGGCCTTCAAGGTCATTCAAAGGTCGTTGATTTTGGCACCAATCGAAAGCGCACTTGCGACTTCCTATCGGTCATCAATGGTGACCTTGGTCCTATCTTGCCCCGTTTCAGAGATATTGCAGGTTTTCTGTTCAGAACAGCGACACCACCCCTATTCCATCCGAATTTTAGGGGTGTTCCCTCGCCATTTTGTGGCTCCGAGGAGCGAAGACTCTAAGCTCATTATTCATATAATTAGTTTGGACCTAAACTGACATGATACGGTACATCAACGTTACAGACGGACGGACAGACGAACAGACGACTTACGATAGCAATACCGCTCGCGCGGTAATATGTTCATGGTCTTCAGAATGCAGTCATCTGCAACCCAGTTAGGGCTACTACTGTATACATGTTGTGCTTCGTTTGGTTGTGCTTAACACCTGCATGCCAAAGCTGCTAAAATCGTGATTTTCAGCAGCCATCACATAGTAACATTCGGCTTCTGAAGGTAAAATAGTTGCACTAAACAGGTGAGGTGGAAAAATGAAACGATAATGACTTAATATAGTTGCAGTTCAAAGTGTGCCAAAATTATTGTAATTGGGCAATTACAAGTTATAATCGAAGACGAAGTGACATTTTTTGCGATATTGGTAAATTGACGATCTTCATGGTTCGACCGTTACGCCAGGTAAGGCAATTGCACTAAAATAAGTTCTGTAGGAAAATGAAATCACCTTTCAATGACCTATAGTCAAAAGTAGTAAGTATGCCAAAAATTGTACCAATCCGACGACACTTGAGTTACTGTTGGAGATGCAGTGACCTGCTTATTTCTGAGACACAGTGTACAGTGGTCCATAAAAAGGTAATGCGGCAACAGATTCGAGATGAGGTGGCAGACTTATTCCAGCTTCTTCTACTGTTCATCTCTTAATGCAAAAATAAAAAGAACCCTTCAAATCGGTCAACATTTGATAAAGCTATCACAATAGTGGTACCTTTTATGGACCACGGTGTACAATATGTAACTGTATGTAACAATTTTCTGTGTGGTCTTTAGAAACAAGTATCGGCCAAACAGTTCTTGTCAACAACGAGTAAGCACTGAAACTGAAGTTTTGAATTATTTTATTGCAAACGTTCTGAAACCAAATCTTTGTCGTTACATTACTGATACCGCATCGAACGTGCAGTCGGTCAGACAACAGTTATGAAGCAAAGCTAAACAACAAACACAAGACTACCAAGATGAACGCAACAAAGACCTGAGCCATGTACAAAACAAACAACATCACCATTGTACACAACAACCAGATGTACTCAGCAATATAAACAAACGTCAGCATGCGCCGAAGATAAAGTATAAATAGATGAAGAAGCAAAGGTATACAAGTTGCTATCAACATCACGCAGTAATGTCAAAATATCACCTTTGCAACTGGAAGTTAATCTCAATCCAGCTGGATGCAGACAATAAATAACATTCACTTTGGCCACAGCAGACATTTTATAGCACCAAGACCGTGCTGGAAGTGACAACCGTTAAATGACCTAAAAGTGGACATTAATGTTAGGATTTAACTTTGCAACATTGCAACACTGTGGAAACAACCAATCATAGATGGGGGTTATTGTAGACAGAATGGGAGGTCATATCTTTTAACTCCATCTGGCTACACATGATTATTCCAAGTCTTGCACAGAAATCACACCAACTCGCACTTGATATGTCTGAAGCACACAAAATAGTGAGGACGAGAAAGACTTTAACAACCACCAGCAGAGATGTCATACGTTTTTCAAATATCGCCGTTAAATTAATGCCGACATACACAACAGGGCTAGTTCACACATAGCTCAAAACAAACACAATTCAATACTGGCATCGTGACAGGTACAAAATATGCACTTATCGCCAACTATAACAAAGGATATGGATACCTGACTAAAAAATCATTATTAATAATACCAGCCGAGAGTGCAAAGAGCAGCTAACAACGCTCAGGACACACACATACATTAGCACGCGAATGCTGAAAGGCAAATTAAGTTCACTCTTACAATGGCAGCAGCAGCAGCAGCAAAACTGTGAAGCATTTGGTTTGCATAAAAAAACTCTAAAATGGCATCATTATTAAAAATGCATGTAATTAACCAGTGACCATCAAACTGTCACATGCAGTTCCGTGATAACGACAATGGACAGCACTCGAACGATACTCTAGTCAACATTAAGCATCTGAACATGCAACATTAAAAGTCGACGACGACGACGAACAGACGCTGGTCATTAAACTAATTATTAATGCACACAAACGTGACACAGTACACACAGTACACAGTACAACATGTGTTAAATACTATTCAGTAAAACCAACAAGTACAATCATTTGCAAACATTAAAGATTAACGAAAGATTTGTGCACAACAATATCGTATAATGAGACATTCAAAAAAACAAACTACACTACACTAACAGATGTTATTGTACTTAATTGACTACAGCCATTTACATTGCATTAACACATATATGACAATATGCCATACTACTGGTCGTTCTTGCTGTCGCAACTTATCTTTACAAAACGAAAATACATTCATAGAGACAACATTTACCCAATCATCACTATCATAGTGCCGTCAACAATTAAAAATCCTCCAAGGACGACTTAAATCATTACCTCCAATTAAAACTAAGAATTAGAGAGCTAAGAGCAGTAAAAGATGTTAGCATGGTATACCATATCAATATAAGTAATCTTGGGGTCTTAAATTTTTCAAATATGATGAATATAATCTATCACATAATATAATCTGTGACTGCATATCAGTAGAGTCAATATCAGTACACAGACAATTTCTTCACAGACTTGTATGACTCGGATGGGCATCAATTATTCTTAACAATAATCTACAGAATATGGCTATTACACAAAAGAACTGACTCTCAGCAATGGAAAAATCAGACACCGTATCATGTAAGTTTTGCCAATATATAAACAAAATGATGACGACGTTACAACGTGATGTGTAGTATTTTCATCCGGTCTGGACTACGAAAGGTAAATTTTCAACAGCAGTAACTGAAACTGCGCCGAAATGAGATGCAATTTACGCATATATAGCTACCAGTTTTTGCAAGTAGACTAAATGAGGTGAATGGTTTCTGCTGGCTTCCGTTAAATAAAATATGTGATCCAAAGTAACCCTTCAAAGCCCTAACACTGACGGTTGGGCAGCAGGAAGTGTATAAGTGCTGTTCCATGTTCCAATAATTCCCACAAGTTCACTTTTGGGAGATCTGGCCTGACGTAGAGTAACTCTTAAAATACAATGTAACTATACTACCCAACGCTAGCAATGTTGGATTAATCAGATTTTAATAATTGAAACTATATTCACTAAATCACAATGATAACTGCTGTCAACCCACTGTAAATTCGGTGAAGCAAAGCAAATAGAAACTCGTGTATCACATGACGGGCATTCATCAAGTTATCTAGGGGGTCTATATTACATATATTACTATATTACCCAACGCTAGCAATGCTGGATTAATCAGATTTTAATAATTGAAACTATATTCACTAAATCACGATGATGACTGCTGAAAACCCACTGTAAAGTCGGTGAAGTAAAGCAAGTAGAAACTCGTGTATCACATGACAGGCATTCATCAAGTTATCTAGGGGATCTAAAATTTCAAAGATATGGACATGATCGTGAAATTCTGTCCAATCCGAGGTCACACATACTAATATATTTTACTCTGTGGATCTGTATGAATCTGATGGGTGTCAATTCTGATTATAAATCCACAGAAATCCATACATCATCCTGGACCCGATTCACTGACAGTACATGGATCGGAGTGAAAATAATGCTAGTTCTTACGTCTTCAACGTATAAATTTTTTAATTACTGGCAACTGTTCACAGCCCACACATAAGCATCAAGTTGCAAAAACAAATAGCAGATTCGTTCACTTAAAAGAAACAAGCAATAACTTGCACAATAAAAACTTAAAATCTTATCACACAACAGTGAGGCTAACGCACGAGAGCAAGAACGTTTTTGCCAAGGGGAGTCCGAAGACATGCCGTGTCATGAAATTTTCAAATACACAAATGCTGTGGTGACATTTTGTGTAATCAGAGATCATTTATGATGACACTCATTACCGAAAAAAATGACTATTAATAAACGGAAAAAAATTACTACCATTTTGCGAATTGCAGGTGATCTGATTCACATAAACATGTCAGAAAACTATATGCGATAAAATATTTCATAGCACACAGACACACAAATGCCAAACAACAAGATAAAACAGTTTTAGCCATCTGCTCTAAAATTATAAACAAACGGTTGATGGGCAAGAACTTATACGGCTTTTGTTGGTAACATAAAAATATTGTGTAGCGTGGGTAGTTCACAGATCACAGCTAAAGTAAATATTCTCAATAAAAACCTCTATGAAATGCAGCTATATCACATACAGCAGTTAATGTGTAACAACATAAAACATCAGGTACATTTCGATAACAACTGCCACCATTAACCAATTTGTCCAGGCACAGTTGACACTGCGTATGTACAAAAGTAGTAAATGTAGTAACAAAAAAACAAGACTTGGAATACTGCCAATGTCATAAGCATTACTAAGAGGAATAAACAAAGATCACATGACACTGCACTTAGTCGAGTATGAGACAACGAACAAGAAACGCTGTGAAATGGCTTATTATTTGTTAATCCAAAGACAGATATTTGCCACATTATACTTCTGACTTGCACCGAGCAGAGGAAATGTCCTTCGCATTCTGATAATAGCGTACACTTTTCGTTTAATTAACTTGCAAGCCAACAACTATTACTGTACATATTCTTTTTTGCAATGGTACCATTCATTATTAATTAAAAACTTAAAATAAATTCTAAGTTAAATTATAAAATAACTTATTTGTTCAAACATACAGACTCTGTAGTCCACCTCTTTCTGATGCACGAATGATTGCACGCGTTAATGTTATATACTGATTAACAACGTACACGTCGTGCAAACGTCCAGCTACATATAAATAGCTACGACACTACAAAATCTAAACAGATTAGTAAACACAATCCATTACGCAGCATTCAAACATAGCAACGAAAACACTAGACACAAAAACGATATCGACCACGAGTATTTTGCAGTGCATCAACGAATGACGAACTCTGGACACGTATCAACAAGACTGGAGTGAACTGTGCGAATACTCAACGCGCCATGATTGCATGTAAAACAATGACGAGCAAAGCAGTAAGTAACAGCTGCATCTTAGAAAGAAATGCAACTGAACTTCACTGTCCAACAGACTGATCTAGAGGTGTGACCGGACAAGAAACAATATATAATCAAAATATTTTACTGTATGGCCAATTCCCAATCAACTGCAGTCTCTTGCAACACATTTGCCCTAATCTAGAGGGTCTGGGAGCACGCTGTCAAGTTTTCCCCCCAAAAATGGAGAGAAACTTTGTGCAATCTGAGAGTACCTATGACGACAGCTAGTAAACAGAGTGAATATGCTGAAATAACACAGTAAAAATTCCATGCCAAAGCATAAACATGAAGAGTTTAAGGCTTTTTGCATGTTGAAACTGCTAATAAAAAAATTTCTAGAGCTATAGGGAGAAAATAGAATTTAACGTAAAACAGCCACTGAAGGTTATGCATTTTGGGATCACTGAAAAGCAGACATGTTGCTATATAATGTTGGCCTTATCTCTAAAGGTTCTGAAGATACAGCCAGCAAAAGCGCTGAAATTAGCCGTTATCCAGCAACTACTGTTTTCAGATTTTTGTCAACTATCAACAGGAAGTAGAGCATGTCAAGGCAAAATAATGGTCAACAACATGGAACATTATCAGGCGATTCTATCAATCCAGATGACCACATCATCTATCCATCCACCCTACAGCTGATACACACGTACACATACACACCAAATGTGGCATCTATTTCACAAACAACTCAGCGCGCACAGGAAAATACTATCATCGTAACATCAATGTAAAATGAGATGGACTGCAACAAATGAATACTGACTCAAACAATCGCAGCCTCATTAGAAAACAAAAAAACATACGGACAACATGGAATTGATTAGCAATAAACAATCGTACGCACGTGATTTCAGCATAACTCGTCGTACCCTTGCAGTAACAAATTCGCAGACCTGAAATAATAGATCCTATGCCATTCTACTGAGTTAACTTAACAATGTCTACTGCATTCATAATCCTGGTCCTCTTAAAATGACTTACTGTCTGTATTCAAAACATAAATTGCAACTGCAAACTGACAAACGGCATCAGTACACAGTCCCACGGTTTTTGGAATAATCAACACACACTAACGCACAAATTGTTAAGTCTGTACCGTTTCTGAGAACAAACGCATTATTATGACTGATATTCAAATACAAGTGTCAATTTATGAGTACATTATGCATTCAGCGTCGGTCACGTCCATCAAATATATCGTTATTCACTTGCATATGAAATTCTGGCCCTCATCACCAGTCATTAACTGGTTCCATTAACTGAAGCAAGCCGTCGGCAGAGCATGGGCAAGTCTGGCTTGAATGTCGTGCTCCGACAGAGGCATTGTGACATTCGGTGACGTCCGACGGGCTGAGTACTGGTAGACGAACACATGGTTGTCTTTGCAGGCAACCACGACCGTTCCGTCGTCGGCAAATGCGACATTGTAGCACTGGTTATGCTTCACGGTGCTCTCAAGCGCTCCCATCAGCTTTCCACTGGCACTGAACACCGTCAGGTTGAAGTTGTTGTGGTTGTCGGCAACAATCACCTCACCCTGTGGACCGACACCGACGCCGATTGGGTAATTAGTCACCCCCTGGCCACCAATGACTCCCAACGGGGTTCCATCATACGTGAACACCTGCAAGTAAACCACAATTTAACAGCAGTTAACACTGAGAACTAGAAGTGTTGGCACAGCACAAACCTCCTCTGAGATTAGTGCTGCCATCTGGCAAATAAAACTCACTTTACACAATCTGCTATAAATATCCTGTTAAAAAAAATTCCTGGATCCGCAATGTGATCCAGAACGACACTAAAATCTAATCGCTTCTCCTTGGCCCATGCTCCACCCATATGAAAAAATTCGTCGACAATCTGCTCACAGTTGAGGTCGAGCAGAGTTTAACGCCCCACCCGACACAGTATAGGTCATTTCGGAGGCGGTCTTCACAGCCAATCACTTGACTGATACTGACAAACAAAGCAGTACAGGAAAATAAACATGCAAAAACTAAATAC
>Ga0209679_1000879_pt1 | contig 11836 bp, 7 predicted proteins | sample WorMetHEROISLAND_4_FD_187408 | JGI IMG/M metagenome (GOLD analysis project Ga0209679, IMG submission 187408) | Marine gutless worms symbiont microbial communities from Max Planck institute for Marine Microbiology, Germany - Olavius sp. 2 HERON... ...
TTCTTGCGATCTGTGCTTCTATGTAACCTCGTATGACTGCATTGAAATGCATGACATGTACCACATACAGTAAGTTAGAGAATGCTTGTGATAAGGTATCTCACAGAAGATTTAATTTTAAACTGTGATATGATGCAGTCGTAACTAATACATTTAAAAATAGATTAGATGTGTTTTGAGAAACTTAAGAAATTATTTACTATTTTCAGGCTCAGTTGGATAAAATCTCAGTTCGATAAAATTGAAAGTTGAAGTGAAATGTGTAATTAAAAATCTTAACGAGAATGGTGATAAAAATGGAGAGATTAATTAACAAAGGCATGCCGGATGGCCTGATGACAAAATTTTGTAGTGCAGAATGGCAATTTTGACGTCAATCCTAGTACAGAGCCAGTGAAGCCAGTCGTTGAGCGGAAAGAGAACATTTCTGTAAAATAAGGCGGACAACCACATTCTGAAAGCACTGGCGTTTGTTTACTGCTGATAATCCTCTAGAGCCCTGCATGGTCCCGAAAATCACGGTCCGACCCGGCTCATTTTCTGTAATTTTTAGGCCCATCCCGTTTTAGGCCCTCCAAAGTTAAAGACCGTCCTAGCCCCTCCCAGCTCGCCCAGTAAATGAAATGAATGCACATTTATAAGCAGTTTGTCTCATGTTTTCTGGAAAACTTGTTTCTTGCCAAAACATCAAAGCTAGAAATAACTGCAGTGGCAATTGGTTTGTACAGAGTGAGCAACAGTCTTGCAAAAGCTAAGAACGAAGAAACTATATAAGAATTAGGTAACTAATCGCAGAAAAAATAGACAGTTAAAGGTGTTTCAAGTCAACGCCACTTTGTGCCAGATATGTACAAATACGTTTAACACTAGAAGCAGATTAATAAGCTATGCATTTTTAAATAGCCATAATCACTGAGTCACTCAGTTAACTAGAGAGCACTGGATACAGTGCATTACCTTCGCCGAGACTAATGCGGCAGACGCACACACACACACACACACACACGCATCGTAACAGTGTGACACTGAGCATCACAATATCTTCGTTTGCTGTGCAGCAGCAAAGGTAATTATTAAACATTTATATCAGTCACTTAAGAAAAAATTGAAGGGAAATTTTGTTGGGCTTAGGGGGCCGACAGTACGTGGCCCGGCACGGCCCACTGAACTTTGAGTCCGGCTGGCCCGTTTTATTTTATCGAAATTCAGGAAAACGTGCCTATTAACAAAGAGGGTACACCATTCTGCTACTCACCGCCTGAATATCTTCGTCTGTGGACACTTTCGGTGCAACTGAAAACTTTTCTATTTCCCAACAACAACGCCATCGTCTACGCCATGTGGCACACTAATTATTGATGTTGACAGGTTCTGGTCTCGGTCGTCTGATGGCTGAGCGGTTTGCTAGATTTGGCTGTAAGCTGGTTCTCTGGGACGTCAATTCTGAGTCTAATGAAGAGACAGCGGCCGAACTGAGGGAACAGAATGTTGAAGTTTACACTTACACTTGTGATGTTGCTAACAGTGACAGCGTCTACAGCTTAGCTAACAAGGTACTCTGTCTCTTTTCTGTGGCACTGTGCACAGTTTTTACAGGGCGCCAGCATAGTGTGCTATGCAGAGCCCTGTATTAGCTACGATCGGGATGTCTGTCCGCCTGTCTGTCCGTCTGTCACATGCTGGTACTGAGTGAAAACGTCGGCTTTTCAGTGATCCCAAAATGCATGACCTTGAATGACCTTGGTTAGCTATTTCGCGTTAAATTCTGTTTTCGAGCCGGTTTGGCTGCCTGAGACCGTGCATCTTCAGAAAATAATTTCGTGAAAGCTAATAAAGATAGACACGTGTAAATCATCGGCAGGGACTCTAGTTTCTGGTAATATAAGGTTTGTGCAGATATTTGGTCGGGTTCTCTAGAAAGAAGACGTTAAAGGACAGTGGGATCGTGCGTTAACGCTTGTCTTGAACATCTTTTCTTGGCTTTTGAAAAAAATTGCATAAAAGTAAATACAGATAGACCAGTACTACAGAAGCTATCATGTAGTTCGGGGACTCTAGTTTCTGGCAATATGAAGTTTATGCGGGTATTCGCAGGGGTTCTCTAGAAAGGAGACATCAAATGACAGTGGGGTCGTGCGCCATGCTCACGTCTGTGGTTGCATGCTGAAGTTTATTCGCTGTGTGTGTAACAAATTGCTGGACGTAGATCACAGAGGTGATAGATGTAAGAGTAGGTCATTGTGGCGATAGAAAGTAACTTAGCTACAAAGAAATGCATTGCTGACGCCCCGTTTGTAACCGGTAACTGTGCTTCTTGTATTTTTGTGCCTCCGCCCTTCACTGATCGGTGTGGCAGTTGCATTCTTTTTTGACTGTGCAGTCTGTGCATGCGTGTGTATGTGCATGCATGTGTCCATATAGGCGTTCGTCCCAAAACATTTGTTAGTTTGTTAGCACGATGTCTTAAAGACCAGTGGACGGAATTGCACCAAACCTTGGTTGGTGTATTGAGGCCACAGATGAACTGATTAGATCTTGTAGGTCATGGTTTCAGCTTCAAGGTTGCCACAACTTCAGTTGTGAAAGACTTTGGGAAGAACCCGTATGTCTTGAACAGCTGAAGGATCTAAATAAAATCTTACAAAAATATTTTATACCACGGTTAGATAAATGGATTACCTTTTGAAGGTCATGGACTGATGGTCAAGGTCGCTACGAGGTCATGAGTGAGTTATTGCAGCGGGCGGAGGTATCCACATTCACTCTTGGGCGTTGAGTTCGACCTGATTATTAATTGCAGTAGTATATTGTTGGTGATTTTTTGTAATTAATTAATAATATTACTGCACATCTTGAGTCGGAAAAGTATGCCACATCGTCTTTGTCATAACTTTGTTTTCTGTTCATCATTTTTTAAAAATTTTTTCATTGTCACACTGTCCGGAAAATTTGAATTAAAGTTATCATTAAATTTCCCACCTTACCTCGAACGTTTTGCTAAACTATTTTATGAAAAATAATGTCAAAAAACTAACTTAACTAATTAATGAATAAAATTCGTCAGATTATTTCACTGCACAATAATGAAGTTGAAAGAACATTTTTAAAAGTCCAAGTCTTTGCTGTTTGTGTCATAATTAGCATTGCATTCGGCGTTCAGAATGTCAGTTTTTGCCAGCACCTAAGCTTTAAGCCAATCGCATGGCTCGTTACACAGTCTTTGGTCCACCACTACCGTGAGATGTTTCTGTTTTGTGCAGCTTCATCAAAGGCTTATTTGTGGTCCATTGTGTATGGTCTCCTTCCCTTTCAATTGTTGTTGTTACTCTACTTAAGTTGAAGTTTTTTAATTTGTACTTTTATTTGAGTGGTTTTTGTCAGGCTAGTTTTTAGCTTATTCCATGAGCTAATGCAATCGCGCGGCATCCGTCGTCCGTCTGTCTGTCTGTCCGTCCGTCCGTCTGTAAACTTTGCGCAAATCGCTACTTCTACCACAGATGTGGCTGGATCGCCGCCAAACTTGCACATGATGGTCCCCACAAGAGTCCACATCCAGGTTTTGCTCAAGGTCAAAGGTCACGTGATACGGACACTTTTCTGCCTACACGAAAATCGCTTCTTCTACCACAAACATGACTCGATCGCCACCAAACTTGCACACGATGGTCCCCAGATGGGCCTGCATCCAGGGTGTGCTCAAGGTCAAGGTCAAAGGTCACGTGATATGGACACTTTTGTAGTTTCACGAAAATCGCTTCTTCTTGCAGGCAAATAGTGGATCGAGACCAAACTTGCACACGATGGTCCGCAGAAGAGCCCGCATCCACGATGTGCTCAAGGTCAAGGTCAAAGGTCACGTGATACGGGCACTTCTGTGATGTCACCAAATGTTTGCTATACAGTACGGTCTCACGTTCTGTCTCTACATGCGCTCACTTTATGAAACACCATTATACTCTCCTTCCAGTATAAGTATCAGGCAGCAGATGTCTAAATATTGGAATGAGCTACTCCGTCATTGACGGTCTGGTTACTTGTACTTTGGTAGATTTTTGTGTTACTTTTCTACTTTTTAGGCTAAAAGTAGTTTTGTTTTCACAGTGTAGTCATTGGATAGCTTTTTTTGGAATACAGCTGTTAATATTTTCGAATGCAGCAAGATCAGTGTAAAGAAGCTTACCTGCAGCATTTTTAATTTCGTTATTTGCCCAGCCCAGCGCAGTAACTCGCATAGCTTATTATATGTACATTCTACATGGTGATATATTTGTTTTACATATTCTACTTTCAGTGAAAAGCAGTCTTATTTTTGGTTTTTGGTATACATTGTAGTTTTATTTTTGTTACATACTTCTCTCCTACAGATCTACAGAACGTTCCTGCATAGGTCTAGGTGTTAACTGTGTGTGAATGGGGACAGAAAGCTTGCAGATTTCTACTTCTACTTGAGTAGATTTATTTTGGACAGCTTCTGTTTTCACATTAGTAGATTTTTTACTTTATCCAACACTGCGTTTCAGGTGGTTTGTGCTGTTGAGGTTTAAACCCAATTAAGCTAGCATACAACCCAAGTCAGCTGAATGGCCGGCACTATTTCAGTGGCTTATCATTAAAGTTTTCAATCTTGGCTATAGCAAGTTTTGCACAGCTGGAGAGATCTAGTCGTCAGTATGTGATCCAGCTTTATGCAGATCACTGTGGCCCTCGATGGTAACACTCAGCAGTGAGTGTGTGAATCTGCTGACAGGTGAAGACCGAAGTGGGTTGTGTCGACATTCTAGTAAACAATGCTGGTGTTGTCAGTGGGCGCAAGGTCTTGGACTGCAGTGATGCAATGATGAAGAAGACTATGGGTGTTAATGCAATGGCACATTTCTGGGTGATATGCTTGTGTTGTATGTAGTCCTTATTTCGTTGGTCATTTTTCTGGTTTACTGGGTTAGCTGGCTTGCCAGTAAAGTGTGTGCATTGGTCTTTTAAAAACAGGCCGGATGCCCTTGCATACTCCCAGCCAATAATGTGAAAGAACTAAAGGCCGTGGTTGCAGTGATGGTTTTGTGTCATGAGAATAAAACGTTTGTGATTGATTACTGTTACATAAATAGTGATTTAGTTCCAGGATGAATACTTATTACAGTTGTTACTGAAAAACTGTTTGTGCACAATGCATATTAGGCTCCACTTATCATCATCGTTTATTACGCCACACGGGCAGCACACACAGCAACAGTTGTATACAATACAAACACACAGTGAAATCATAAAACATAAAAAGATTAAAATGACTAAAAGTGAACACTACTCCACTATACTTAAAAAAGTGTCCATATCGCATCTTTTACCATACTTTTCTATATGGTGTTCTGACTACAAAACATTGATCGTCAAGTTGTGAATAGGAGTGGACACTATGGCAAGTCTTATTGGAATAGTCGGGTGTTTTTCTCATGTCTTGCATCAGAAAACAGACGCTGATACTCTTCACACACTCAGTTACTGCCCATCCGTGAATGAAAACACATTTATGTAGCCTATTGCTACTGCTGCTGCTGCTGGTGCTGCTGCTATTTGCAATCAATTGAAACACGTTTATATAGTGCTGTATGCCGTGATGAGTCCGAGGCACATTATACACTTTTTTTAACTCAGTGGGTGCAGGTGGTTGGTCTCATTGTAGAGTATTGGACTTGTAACTTTCAGGTTATGGTGCGAATCTCACTCGCAACAAGCAACCTTGTGGATGTTGCTAACTTACTGTGTGCCTAGGCAAACTCAGCCTCCTACCTTTAACGGGATGGGAAATGATTACTGTTACATAAACAGTGGTTTAGCTTTTAAGGACTAGTGTAGCTGATTGGGGCGGTGGTATGTCTTTATGCTGCACCGCAGGTCCAATTGTGTGTTAGTGCAGACAATTGGATGGCTGTGTAGTGCACTTCCGTGTTATCAGCTGATGCCAATTAGCTGCCACTTCCGAGATTGTGTGGCACTGCTGATCACACATTGTGTAAGCACAAGCAGTGCTGTCGCAAGTGCCCGGACAATGATTTAGTAGGTTCGGTGCTCACAAGTTGGCTAGCACCCATTAGGAATGAAATTTCTCCAACTCTTGAGAAAACACTGCACATTGCTGGCAGGCTGTTGCCCAGTGACTCTGTAATGAATGCAGAATTTAGCTGTTGTGCTGTAGTCTGAAGTCTTAGCACCAGAAGATTTGGTGTTGTTGCGGACTGTAGTCCATACCGGCAAGTGACCAAGTCTTGTTTGTTGATGTGCCAGACTGTGAAGGCTTTTCTACCGGAGATGATGTCACGAGACAGCGGCCACATTGTTACTGTGTCAAGTGCTGCGGCAATGTTTGGTGTGAATGGTCTTGGTGACTACTGTGCCAGCAAGGCTGCTGCAGCTGCCTTCCACGAGTCAGTCAGGGCAGAACTCTATGTCGCAAACAAGACTGGAGTTCACATGACGCTTATCTGTCCGGTTTTCATCAACACTGGAATGTTTGACGGCTGCAAATCAAGGTTACTCACTTGCCTGTGCTGTCGGCCCACTATGCCGAAGAGCCATAATTACGATTGGTTTTCATTTTTTAGTTCTTTTTCATCAGTATTGTGTTTCTTTGCATGCATTGGACGAATCTTTCCATCGGTTTTTGAAATATATATACATTATACATTATCACGTTGCACATTTGATCATCATGTGAGTCTGTTTGTGTAATACGGCTGCAGTGAGTAATGCCATGTTGCCATTCTCAGTTAATAAAATTTCGAGATTAATAAGATTAGTAAGTTTTCCATAATTTTTTCCTCTCCTCTCTGTCTGTACAGAAAATGTCTAAAAAACTTACGAGTAGATTCTGATGAAAATCTTTGGAGGGGTGGGGCGTGGCCCAAGGGCCAGTTAGTTAGGTTTTGATACTGAGCTGGATCACAGTCAGATCCTGCATTCCCAGATCCGGATCGTAATCCAGTTCGATGAATTTTTAAAAGGATTGGTTATTTACTATTGCAATTCTTAAAGACAGCCAATATTAAACATGAAAATCCTCGGTAGAGGTTCATGCACCACTGAGTGCTTTCTTGGTTATTCATGAAGTTGTCCTGTAATTTGAAAATATCCAAATTTGTCAGGCTTGATTTGTCGAAATCTAGTTAAAGAGTCACAACTGACAAAGTGTTCGTGTCCTTCCAGAACGGTTTACTATTGGTGCCATTATTGTACTTGACACAGTACATAGTCTTCCTTATTTATTACATAGTCATAATACAGTATTGTTGTTGTTTTTGTTGTTGTTGTTGTTGTTGCTGCTGCTGCTCTTTCTCCTCCTGCTGCTGCTACTACTACTTTAGGTTGTCGTTTAACTGGCCAACTTTTTCACAGTAACTGTGTTTGGCCAGGTCTGCAAGGGAGTTCCCTTGGTATTGCTCCAGCAAGTTTTTTTATCCTGTCGCCCAACCAGCAGCGAAAAATCACTGAGAAATCTTTACAGTCATGATGCTCTGCCGATTCGTTGTAATCAGTAGTATTTGGATTTTGTTATTTACTGTGTGCTTTGTCATACCTGGTTGTAGGTTTTCATGGCTACTTCCTATCCTTGAGCAGGAGTATGTTGCCGATGAAATTGTCAGTGCAGTTCTGACCAATCAGGCGATGTTGTGTCTCCCTCGGATTATCAACGTGATTAATGTGTTGAAAAGGTGGGTAAAAACTGGTTTGAATTTCATGGAAAATCATTGTCAAACGTGAAAAGTTGTGCTGGAATGTTATAAAATTAGCAATAACAGTAATTTTTGGTGAATGATTACAACTCGTGTTCTCATGCATGTTAATGACAGTCTGTGAATAGACTTGTGAGAATTGGAGTTTGAAATGTTTTCTGCCTTTACTTGTTTGAGAAATTTTCCTTCATTTAATACAACATATAATGTTTAACTATCTCAGTATTATTCAGGCTATGTTAATTTAGTGTGTCAGTTTGTCGACTGCTGCTACTACTGTTTGTAAGTAGTCATTTTCATTTTTATTCCGTTCTTGTTCAAAAAATATATCTATTTTGTTCTTATTTAATTTTAGTTGTTGATATGTTAATCATTGTTCTTCCAGATTTTTATTCTGGGAAACAAAGCATTAAATTGCACAGATCACACAAATACTTGAAAATATACTCTGCATTACTAACTGAGATCAACAAATCGACGAGCTTTAGTTTAATTCTGTGAAGCACACCATTTACTGCACTGGTACATTGACCTGGCACTAACTGACACTGTATTCCTCTGTCTGCTGGACAACAGATGGCATTATTCAGTCAGTGCTCATACACTCTCTATGATGGCGGGAGTAAGACTGTATTAAGTTTGTGCATAAAAGTTGAAGTGCAGCGCAGCATTTTAAGTTGTGTCAGAAGTCTGTTCCAAACACGCAGGGCAGTGATAGAAAATCTCTGTCCCTGACCCTTCAACTTGTTCGTGGCACAAAGTCACTGTTCAGAAGTGATGATGATGTCAGCATTGGATGTCAGTATAGGTCAGCCGTGTACGCCGGCGTGTGGCTAGTGTGAACCAGAGGAGTTTGTAGTCGACGAACTCTGCTGTGATTAGTCACGTGCCTTGAAGTTGAGCATTACCCATGCTACATGCAAGACAGTGGCACCAGTGTTGACTGTCGAGGCAGGATGACCAGTAAGAACGTTGTTGCAGTAGTCAAGACGTGAAAACACAAGAGCTGATACTAGTTTTATTGTGATGACATGACATAGTTGTCAATGCACAGAATGTAGACAACACAGATGGTACAAATACATCTGCGAAAAATGCGTCAAACAACATGCCAGGATCACATATGAGAATGACTGGCTCAGTGATACTTTCTTTAGTCAGTTGTAATGCTCCTGTTATCTTGTAGTTTATGCGGATGTACCATTAAGCAACTACTCACTTATTATCTTGTGCTAGATCACGAAGCGAAGCTGGCAAAAGTGAATATCTAGACTGGCCATTTTTACGTTTCTGTTATGCTTCAACATTCAAAAATTTTTTGTTCAACTTTTAATTTTAGTTTTAGTTTTCATTAGTTCTGGAGCATTCTTTCTACTTTTTATTGAGTTCTCGTTTGCAAAATTATTTTAGTTCTAGTTCTATTTCTCGTGCACAAAAAGGCAGTGGTTTTAGTTCTTGTTCTTGTTCACAACAAGCTGTGGTGCGCGGAACAACAAACCCCGCCCCCTAGCATCGCGCGGTTTACTGGAATTGACCCAAAATGTAATCAGGTCGTCCCATGGTCACTCCACACCTTCCCTGAAAATTTCATGCAAATCGGTCCAGCCGTTTTCTCGTAATGTTGCTGACAAAGAAATCAGCATCGCGGCATCACGCGGTTAACCGGAATTGGCCCAAAATGTAGTTATGTCATCCCATGGTCACTCCACACCTTCCCTGAAAATTTCATGCAAATCAGTCCAGCCGTTTTCTCGTAATGTTGCTGACAAAGAAATTAGCATCGCGGCATTGTGTGGTTTACCGGAATTGGCCCAAAATGTAATCAGGTCGTCCCATGGTCACTCCACACCTTCCCTGAAAATTTCATGCAAATCGGTTCAGCCGTTTTCTCGTAATATTGCTGACAAAGAAATAAAGAATTAGCATCGCGGCATCACGCGGTTTACCGGAATTGACCCAAAATGTTATCAGTTCGTCCCATGGTCACTCCACACCTTCCCTGAACATTTCATGCAAATCGGTCCAGTCGTTTTCTCGTAATCTTGCTGACAAAGAAACAAACAAAAAAAGAAAGAAACAAAGAAAGAAATCAAGCGAAAACAATACCCCGTCCCCCTACAGGGGGTGGGGTAAATATAGCACTGCTTTATATATTATCCTGTTGTTGTTCTTATTGCCCAGCAAACACTGTAAGACCATAACACGTTATTTGGTTATTTGTTGATTATTTTTAGCTGATAATAAAGACTGATCTGTATTATATATGATGGCTTGAGTGTAATGATGTGATGATTTTTCTGTGTTCAGTCTGTTGCCGATAAAAGCTCAGATGGTTTTCTCCCATTTCGTTGGCAATGATGCTTTCATGGATGAATTTCAAGGCCGCGTGAAACGTGATTAACAGCAATAATAACTATATTTAGAAGTGCTTGGAGAACGCAAACCTCTGCCAAAATGTGTGTTTTAATTTGTTGACATTATATTGCTGAAAGCTGGTTGATAATAGTAAATTATTGCTATCCCATTGATAGTGCATTACGGAGTTGAAAAATTGAGGCACAGCAGGGGAATGGGCCAAAGGGGTTTTGGATTGAGATTGACACCAGGGTCTGATTGATTTGTCCTTGGGTCATGCCCCACCCCTCCAAAAAATTTCATCAGATTCTTTTCGTAACTTTTTGCGTAATCTGGAGGGCGGACAGACAGACACCGGTAAAAACATAACCTCTTTCCTTCGTTGGAGGTTATAAAACTGATTGCAGTTAACGTGTTACACTGTTACAGGTCAGCTTCTCAGATTTTGTAGTTTGTAAGTAGGATGATAAGACAGATATGAGCTTTCTTTTGGAAATGATAGACTAAGTGTTGTTGCAGTATGTCAGCACTGTCTATCGCTGTCATGACGGTGTGTGGTCATTTGCTAACACAGCCTGATCATACCCACTTCATCATATTCCTTTCAGTAACAAGAATATGATAGAACACAGTGATGCATTGTATATGCTCAGTAGCTTACAGATAGCTGGCTTGGTCTCCCATGTAAGACGATTACAGAGAATTAGTCAGCCAAGAACAGTGACGGACGTCCCACGTGCCACGTGCGCAAAATGTCCTATAGTCTAGAACTTAACATTTAACCTTTTGACTCAAATAAAATGGGTGACCAGGGGTGTGCTATTGACCTGTCAGTTTTGGTGATGATGTGTGCAGTGTTTTTGTTTGAGGATGCTGAGCGAATCTTATACTTTAATTTCTTAATAGCATTATTTTATTTCTATTCCCCAGGTGTCATCACTGTAAGCAACTTAGTGCCTACAGTGTGAAACAGGCTACAGCTAACCCTGCAACTTTCAAATTTAACCTTTTAAAATGGGTGATCAGGACCTGACATGTAATGTCCATCTGGCAGGTTTGGTGATATATTCAGTGGTTTTTGTTTAAGATTGCTGACATACATTCACACGTACGTACAGAGCGGCTAAATGCCCTACTCGCGCGACTGTGTCGACGCGAGTAACAGCAGTGATATTAGTCATAATCGTAATAACAGTAGTAGTGTGGTAGTCCTGAAAATAAGCTAGTTTACTGGCAACTGACAGGGGAAGAATAGGCCGGGTTAGACTACAACTGGCTGTGTAATAGACAGTGATGTGTACACGACCAAACTCTCAGGACGTTCTTATGTGTCATAAGTTTAGTATAACCTGATTGTTTTATATCATATTATATTTTTATTAATATATTAATTAGAGCTGTCGAACGATTAATTTTTTTAATCGCGTTAATCGCGCGATTAATTATTTTAATCGCGCGTTAACGCGTTAATTAACGCTTCAATTCGACAGGTATAGTTCATGTTGTAGGTTGCTGTGGGCTTACGACTGCGCGTTTTGCTGTTCACGACTCATCTACAAGATGCGAACTTGCCATCAAACAATGATGCACAACTGACAAGTTAACCGACATTTGTTGTTAATAATTAATTGAATACTATTCGATCGTCAAATAGCTGCCGTTCAATTGCATGTTGGAACTTCTGCTTCATAGAATTTACGTATGTGCGTTAATTTTTTTAACGGCGTTAATTTTTTTAATCGCGATTAATTCTTTAA